>Ga0187887_10000092_pt1 | contig 89447 bp, 64 predicted proteins | sample June2016WEW_7_10_FD_132977 | JGI IMG/M metagenome (GOLD analysis project Ga0187887, IMG submission 132977) | Peatland microbial communities from SPRUCE experiment site at the Marcell Experimental Forest, Minnesota, USA - June2016WEW_7_10 | ecosystem: Environmental > Terrestrial > Soil >... | reverse complement strand
TGCCGAGACCGAACCCGGCTGCAGAATCCCCATGCCCACCGCACCCGCGCCCTGGTCGCCCGCGCCGGCCACCACCGGCGTCCCCGCAGCCAGTCCTGTCAGTCCCGCCGCGCTCTCACTGATCCGCGCGCAAACCTCCGGCGACTCATAAACTTTCGGCAGCCAGCTCTCCTTGATTCCCGCTGCCTCAGCCACTTCCTTTGACCACCGCCTGTGTGTCACGTCCAGCAGCAGCGTCCCTGAAGCCTCCTGCACATCGATGGCAAACTCACCCGTCAGGCGGTAGCGCACATAATCTTTGGGGCACATGATGTGCCGAATCTTCGCAAAAATCTCCGGCTCGTGTTCCTTCACCCACAGAATCTTGGTCACGGTAAAGTTAGGCAGCGCCGGATTGCAGGTCAGCTCGATCAGCCGCTCGTAGCCGATCTTCTCCGTCAACCAGTCGCACTGCGGCTGCGTCCGCGTGTCGCACCAGATCAGCGCCGGCCGCAGAACTTGTCCTGCCTCGTCCAGCATCACCGCCCCGTGCATCTGCCCGGTCAACCCGATGGCCGCAATCGGCTGCCGCGGTTCAGGTGCGCTCTTGAGCGCCCCACGAATCGCCTCCTGCGCCGCACGCCACCAATCCTCCGGATCCTGCTCCGCCCATCCCGGGTGCTCGGTCCTGAACGCAGCATGTTCGCTCGATGCCCCAGCAATCAGTTTCCCGTCGCCGTCCACCACCACCGCCCGCGTTCCACCCGTTCCCACGTCCATTCCCAGAAACCACATACCGGTTTGCCCTCATGTTTAAATCGCTTTTTCCAGCGCACGCAAGAATATCATTCCAAGCCATTGCGAAGACAGGGAACCAGCGCGGGTCAATTTGAATCGGATTGAACAAACGAAGAGACTACTGCGGCAGCACTTCAATCCCGGAAACAGTCGCATACCCCTGCACCGGAACGAAACTCAGCAGCAACTTCCCCTGCGCATTCGGCTCGAGGCCGGGAGCCTTGCGAATCACCACGTCGGTCCGGCGCGCCTCAAAGGCTAGGTTGAAGTTATTCAGCAGCGTACTTCCATTTGAGAACACATTAAAAATATGAGCGACTGGAACCTTGTCACCGTCGGGAGATGAAGACTGATCCCACTCTCCGTGCCGCGCCGCAAAATAAAGCGTGACGGTATACTTCCCTGGCGAAACCGGAATCGCATATGTGAAATTTCCCCAGCGCTCAGTTTCGTAAAGCTCAGGATCGTCGGTTCCGTTTACCGGCGCCGCATAAGCCGCCATCTGCCCGCCTTCAAAGTAATTATCCGGACTCCACCAATGGCTGTCGTTGGAGTAATAAGGCATTTGCCGAGGCAGTACGCGCACCGGGCGCATGTGCCCTTTGAATCCGGGCAGAATTTCGATCGCTGAAAGCAGCGCCTGCTTCCCGTCTTCGCCGGCAAACTCCAGATGCAGCAGTCCGTCCGCCGCCGGCGAAATATCGGTGAATACCTTCACGTCCGCAGTGCGATTCGCTCCCGCATCGGCCACAATATCGAATCGGTTCAACAGCGTTTTACCGTTGGCGTGCACGCTCAGAATGCGGCTGCCTTCTCCGCCCGCCTCCGCGGCATCTGGTCCATAGACCGTCTCCGCAAAATGCAGGTGCAATTCATAAAGGCCATTCTTAAGCGGAATCGCATAGCTGAAGTTTCCCTGCCGGCTAGTGCGGTAGAAATCAGGATTCTGCGTCCGCCAGATTTGCACAACGGTGTTTTTCACAGCCGTGCCCCCCGCAAACCATGCATCGGCATTCCACAGCTTGCCCGCATGATCCACAAAGCTGCGGCTTGAGCCGGCCAGAATGCGGATCTCCTCGCCCGTCGGCGGCCCCACTTGCGATTCTGCCGTTTGTGCGGCAGGTTGATTTGCCGCAGCCGGCGCAGCCCTTTTCTCGAGATAAAGCAAAACAAGACTGGGAATCAGCAGCATGAGCGCGATTACCGCAACCATCCACCGGGTCCGGCTACTGGGCCGGCGACCCCAGCGCTCGGCCAGCGTTTGAGCGGCACTTCCAATTCCAGTCGAGCCAGCGCCAGGCGCGACCTGCTCCGCCGCCTCACTCTCCTCCGCCACCGGAGTCACGGATTCAAAATCGGGAACATATTGCCCTAGCGGGATCACAATCCTCAGCCGGTGTGAAGCTCCCTCTTCCGCGTAATACTCGGCCAGCCGCTTGCGCAGCCGGTTGGCCTCCACGCGCACAATCGAATCGGAATCCTGGTCGAAAGAAGGTCCGCGGTGGAAAACTTCCACTCCCACGGAATATTCCTTTATCTGGTGAGCCTCCCCGGCAAAGAGCTTTTCGCACAAATAAGAGAGCAAATTAGCCAATGTGGGCGCGCGCGTAAAGTACTTCGACTGAAGCACCGCCTCCAATTCCGCGCGCTGTGCGTCGAGACCGGCCGATATTTGGCTTTCTGCCGCCATCGCTTCCATCCCCGCCCATCCTCGGACTGATTGTAATGTAGTCCTCCTTTCAAATTTGCATAGCCGTTAACGGTGTAGGAGCGACGGAAAATTGGTCGTGTAACGGCATGTAACCCCTGCGCCTGCAGCGCTCTGGACCGTTTCGGGCAGTTTCCCAATCGGTCTAAGTGCCAGCAGCAATGGCAGTTCCGCCCGTCGCAACCCATATTTAACCCCCCGCGCAACCTGCAGGTAGCAGGTGTAGCATTGTGGCCTCCCGCAGCCCGATTTCTAATGGGTATCGATGCGGGGAATCTCCTGGAGAAGTCGTTAGCCCGAAGGGCCGCTTCGATCCGGATGCCCGTAAGCAGCAGAGGTGACTCATGGGAAAACTCGCAATTGTGCTCGTTGCCGCAAGCCTGGTGGTTTCCGCAGCATCCAACGCAAGTCCGGACCCTTTTCAAGCCGCGGCCGCCACTGACAATATGGAGGGCGCCAAAATGGCTGAAGAAAGCGGAGACCTGGCGCGCATCCATAAGCAATATGGGCTGGCAATTTCCTCCTACCAGGCAGCCCTGCGCCTCAACCGCCACAACGCTGTGCTCTATGACAAAATCGGCGTCGCCCATCTTCTCGAGGGCCAGAAGGGAACTGCGCGCAAATACTTTCTTCAGGCCATCCGATACAACCCCACCTACGTCGCGGCTATCAACAATCTGGGCGTCGTAGCCTTGCTCGACAAGAAATACAAGACTTCCATCAATTATTTCAAGCAGGCACTCGCCCTTGAAGAGTCCAACGCCCCCATCCACGTCAATCTTGCCGAGGCCTGGGTAGGGCTGGAGCAAATTGATCGCGCCATGACCGAGTACACTCGCGCCCTCGAACTGGACGCCGATGTGCTCAACAGCAGTACCGAGGGACTTCTGGCCCAGCTCAGCACTCCGGAGCAGTACGCTCGCGTCTCCTACATCATTGCAAAGATGTATATGAAGCGCGGCAACCTCGACGGCGCCTTGGAGTATTTGCGCCGGGCTAAAGAAGAGAATTACTCCGAAATCAACAAGGTCTACACCGATCCTGACTTCACCGCTCTATGGAATGACCCCCGCCTGGCAAAAATCGTCAAGAGATAGCCAATGATGTCTCCAGATAGGGGAGTGGCGCAGGTCTCCGGACCGGCTGTAGTGCGGGCGTTAACGCCCGCATTCGTATCCATCGCCGCCTAACCTCATCTCATCATGCGGGACAAAGCCCCGGACTGTGATCAATGGCACAGGCTTTCGCCCCCTCCTGGCCGACAATAGATCTGTTAGGCCAGCCCGTCTTTTCCACCCGGCCGGCCAGGAGAAAATACCCATGAGCGACCTCGCCCAACTGGCTGAAGCCGTGGCCCTTGACCCGCTGGTCGGCCACCCCGCCGACTATCACGTCTTTCACAAGTTCATCCAGCGCTGCAAAGACCTTCCCGCCCTCTCAACCGCCGTCGTATGGCCCCTCTCTGAGGTAGCCCTGAAGGGAACCGTCGAAGCCGCGGTTGAGGGCCTCATCGAGCCCACACTCATCGGCGACGAAGCCGCCATGAAGGCGCTGGCCGCCAAAACCGGCCTGGATATAACCCCCTACCCCATCCTCCACGCCGAAACGGAAACTAAAGCCGCCGAGTTGGGCGTGGCCATGTGCCGCTCCGGCAATGCCCTGGCTATGATGAAGGGCAGCCTGCACACCGACGAGCTGATGAAGGTAGCCATGCAGCGCGACACCGGGTTGCGCACGACGCGCCGCATCTCCCACGTTTTCATCATGGATACGCCGGCCTATGCACGCACCCTGCTCATCACCGATGCCGCCATCAACATCACCCCCGAGCTTGAAGACAAAATCCACATCGTCCAGAACGCCATCGATTTGGCACATGCTCTCGGCATCCCAGAGCCCAAGGTTGCGCTGCTCTCGGCCGTTGAAACGGTCAACCCCAAGATCAAGTCCACTCTCGACGCAGCCGCCCTCTGCAAGATGGCCGATCGCGGCCAGATCACCGGCGGAATCCTCGACGGCCCGTTGGCCTTCGATACCGCCGTCAGCGTAAAGGCCGCCAAGATCAAGGGTCTGGTCTCACCGGTCACCGGTCAGGCCGACATTCTGGTGGTTCCCGATCTCGAAAGCGGCAACATGCTGGCCAAGCAACTCGAATATCTAGGCGGAGCGCAACTGGCCGGCATTGTCCTCGGCGCGCGCGTACCCACCATCCTCACCAGCCGCGCCGACTCAGCCGAAACCCGCCTCACCAGTTGCGCAGTGGCTGTGCTCCTGCACTATGCCACCCACCCGCGAGTCAAAGTCTAGAGTGAACCCCGGAGCAACCGAGTCAGCGGAGAAAAAATCCGCTGACTCGCTCCATTTGTCCCTTCCCGCAACACTCTGAGAAACTAAATCCGTGCCCACCCCACTTCCAGCCCTCATCTTCGATCTCGATGGAACCCTCACTGACTCCAAACCCGGCATTGTCGGTTGTCTCCGCAAGGTAATCGAAGCCTACAAGATCAGCGATTCCGGCTCTCTGGACCGTTTCGTCGGCCCTCCCGTCGAGGAGTGGACCGTAGAACTGATGCCGCACGCAACCCATGAAGCCCGCGTCGCACTGGCCCGTGACTATCGCGCCTGTTACGACCGCGAAGGCTGGAAGAACAACTCCGTCTTTCCCGGCGTCCGCGAGATGCTCGCCCTTCTTCACCAGCAGGGATTTCCTCTCTACGTCTGCACCTCAAAGCAGCAGCACTTTGCCTTGCGCATTCTTGAGGCCTTTGAACTGGCCCATCTGTTTCGAGCCATCTACGGCGACAAAGCCGAATTCGCCAACCACGGCAAAGCAGGCCTGCTCGCCAACCTGCTGCGCGACTCCAGCCTCGAGCCGGGTGCGGTCTGGATGATTGGCGACCGGATCTACGATTACCAGGCCGCCCGCGCTAACCAAATCCGTTGCCTGGCCGCCGGATGGGGATACGGCTCGCCCCAGGAGAATGCACAAGCCGACGCCATCGCCGCTACCCCGGCAGATGTGCCCGCCCTCGTCTTACCTTCCTCCCAAATTCGCTGAAATAGCGCACGATAGCTCTCTCAAACGAAAAGGGGATGGACTTTACCCGCGTTCGGAGTAAAATTCTAGGCAATCCACCCGGGTCTTGCCAGATTCTTAAAGGTCGTTTCGCCTTTTTCCGATAAGAATGGGATACCGGTGTTTTGCGAGACTCGCATCTTGAGTAGTTTCGGGCCGGCACCCGTCATTCTGCGTCCGCCCGTTACCGCCCTCAAGGGGAGCCTCTGCCTCGCTTGGCGAGGCACCCCGGCGGGAAAGGTCGAAATGCCCTATCAAGCCAAAGCCAATCTAACGGCCTTGATCGAAAGCACAGATGACCTCATCTGGTCGGTGGACCTCGACTATCGCCTGATCACATTCAATCAAGCTCTCCAACGGGCGTTTGAAGTTGGCTATGGAGTCAAGATAGAGCCAGGGATGACCCCAAGAAATTTTCTTCCTCCGGAAAGAGCAGCGCTCTTCCCTCCGCTGTATCTGCGCGCGCTGTCGGAAGGTCCTTTTCGAACCGAATACATTCTCAGTGATGGTCGGACCGTGGAGCTGGCCTTCAACCCCATCGTGACCGATGGGGTAAACACCGGCATCTCCGTCTTTGGCAAGGACATTACGGAACGAAAGAACGCGGAGAGCGCTCTCAGGCAGGCCGAAGAAAAATATCGTGCCATTTTCGACGGTGCTCTTGAAGGCATCTTTCGGACGTCTCTCGAAAGCAAACCCCTGGCCGCTAACCCGGCAATCGCCAGAATTCTGGGGTACGGCTCCCCGCAGGAGCTCCTGTCTTCAGTCAAATCTATAAGGCGGGAGGTCTGGTTAGATCCGGAGGAGCGCGACAGGTATGTGCAATTGGTGAAAGAGCAGGGCGCCGGGCCCGTACTGGGCTACGAGTGCCGCTTCAAGCGCAAGGACGGGTCGGTTGTCTGGGTCTCTCTCAACAGCCGGATCGTCTGCGCGCCCGATGGAAAGCCGCTCTACAACGAAGGCTTCCTCGTCGACATCACCCAGCGAAAGCAAGCAGAGGAATCGCTGCGCGAGAGCGGGGATTTTCTTAAGGAAGCACAGAAGTTTGGCAACCTCGGCTACTACGTTCTCGACATTTTCTCGGGTGTGTGGACGGCTTCCGAAGCAATGGATTACATCTTCGGAATCGAAAAGAATTATCCCCATACTCTGGAGGGCTGGACGGCCCTCATCCACCCCGATGAACGCGCCATAATGACGGATTATTTCATCAATGAAGTCGTCGGCCGGCGCAAGGACTTCGATAAGGAATATCGCATCGTTCGCGCATCAGACCATGCCGAACGCTGGGTGCACGGTACCGGCAGGCTCGAATTCGATCCCCAGGGCCAGCCCTTGGAGATGCATGGCATCATCAAGGACATTACAGATCGCAAGCTCGCGGAGATGCAACTCCGCGATAGTGAAGCGAGTTACCGTTCCACCTTCGAGCAAGCCGCCGTCGGCATCGTTCATGCCACATTCGCAGGCTTGATTCTCCATTACAACGCACGCTTTGCCGCTATCCTTGGTTACACCGCCGGGGAGCTTTACGGAATCAATGTTCAGCAGATCACGGCGCCAGAGGATCGCGCCGTAAGCCTCGAGACCATGCAGCGAATCCTGAGCTGCGCTACTGACAAGGAGAGCCTGGAAAAGCGCTATCTTCGCAAGGACGGCAGCATGTTGTGGGTAAAGATAACGCTTTCCCTTCAACGTGACGCCGAGGGCCGCGCTCTTCGATTCATCGCCGTAGTCGAGGACATCAACGACCGTAAGATCGCCGAGCAGCGCCTGGCCAATGCGATGGAGGCGCTGCGGTTGAGTGAAACCCACTACCGCACCGTCTTCCAGACCACCCCCGATGCCATCATCATTGCCCGTGTGGCCGATGGCACCATCATCGACGCCAATCAGGCTTTCCTCGATTCGTCCCGCTTCAAGCGCAGAGAAGTCATCGGGCGCACCTCGCTGGATCTCGGCATATGGGTCGATCCCTCTGACAGGCAAACGCTGCACGATGCCTTGGCCCGTACCGGCGAGTGCCGCGATTTGAATGTCCGCTCCAGAAGAAAGGACGGGGAAATATTCTGGATGCGCTTGTCTGCCTCCCTGATTGAGATCGGAGGCGCCCAATGCACCATTACCTTCGCCAAGGATATAACTGAAGCCAAGATCGCCGAGGAGCGCCTTGCCGAAGCTGCGGACGCACTCAGGAAAAGCGAAGCTCACTACCGCACCGTCTTCCAGACCAGCGTTGATGGGATCGCAGTGAGCCAGATGAGCGATGGAAAATACGTCGATGCCAACGAGGCGTTTCTCCGTTTGATGGGGTACGAGCGCGATGAAGTCATCGGCCACACTTCGCTTGAACTAAATCTCTGGGTCGATCCGGAAGTTCGACAAAAGATGGTTGCCGCACTGCATGAACATTCAACCTTCCGCGGCATGCAGACCCGTTATGTAAGGAAGAATGGGGAGATCATCTGGATTGTGGTATCGGCAACGGTGATCGAGATTGAAGGCGTTCCCTGCATTCTCAGTGTCATTCAGGATATCTCCGCCACTAAGGCTGCTGAGCAGCGCCTGGCTGAAGCTGCCAATGCGCTGCAGGCCAGCGAACAACGCTACCGCACCGTCTTCCTCATGAATAGCGATGCCGTCGATATCTGCCACCTTGAAGACGGCCGGTTCATCGACGTCAACGACGCATTCGTCACCTGCACCGGCTTCAAGCGCGATGAAGCTATTGGCCGCACAGCCCTGGAACTTGGCATCTGGGCCAATCCCGGCGACCGCAATCAACTGCTCGAAATCATTCGCAGGGATGGTTCGTGCCGGAACCTGGAGGCTCAGTATCTTACCAAGGATGGATCCTTGCGCTGGGGTTTGCTTTCGGTGTCTGCAGTTGAGCTGGACGGGGTCCCTTGCATCCTCTCCGTCACCCGCGATATCACTGAAGCAAAAGCCACCGAGGAACGGCTGACCATCGCTGCTGAAGCCCTGCGCTCAAGCGAAGAACGATACCGGAAGGTATTCGAATCCTGTTTCGAGGGCATCATCATTACCAGGACTGACAATGGGGCGTGCATCGATGTGAATCAGAGGTTCCTCGATTCCATGGGATTCGAACGCCAGGAGGTTATTGGCCACACCCCCGCCGAACTGAAATTCTGGATGGATGAAAGCGATAGAGAAAATCTGCTTCAGATCCTTCGCCGTGACTCAATGTTCAAGAATTATGAGGCCAGATTCCGCAGGAAAAATGGACAGACACTCTGGGCTCAACTGGAGGCATCGATCATTGCGATTGACGGCGTTGCCTGCCTGTTCATTGCCGCACGCGATATCTCCGACGCCAAGGCCGCTGAAGAGCGCCTGGCCGCCGCAACTGAAGCGCTGCGGGCCAGCGAAGAGCGTTACCGCGCCACATTCCAGTTGAGTATCGATGCCATCAATATCAACCGTTTAAGCGATGGCGTATTTGTGGATGTCAATGAGGCGTTTCTTCACTTCGTGGGCTTCGAGCGCGAAGAGGTGATTGGCCGCACCTCGCAGGATCTAAATTTCTGGGTTGACCCCGGAGTCCGGCAGCAAATGGTCGAGACTCTGAGCCGCGGCGAAAGCTGCCGCGATTTGGAAGCCCGGTTCAGAAGAAAGAACGGGGAGATCGTCTGGGGACAAGCGTCGGAGTCGATCCTTGAGATTGACGGAGTTTCATGCATTCTCTCTGTCACCAGAAATATCTCCGCCGCCAAGGCCGCCGAAGAGCAGATCAGGGATCTCGCTTTTTATGACCCCCTGACGCATCTGCCCAACCGCCGCCTGCTCATGGAGCGGCTGCGCCAGTCCCTGGTCGCAAGCTCTCGCACCAACCGCAAGCGGGCTCTCCTCTTTGTCGACCTCGATAATTTCAAGACCCTCAACGATACCCTTGGCCATAAGACCGGCGACCTCTTGCTGCAGGAGGTTGGCGTGCGTCTTGCCGCCTGCATCCGTGAGTCCGACACCGTGGCGCGATTGGGCGGGGACGAGTTTGTCGTCATGCTTGAGGACCTCAGCGACATTCCCGAAGAAGCGGCGTCCCAGGCCGAACTGGTCGGCGAAAAAATACTGGCTGCTATTGATCAACCATTCTGGCTCTCCAGCCGCGAGTGCCTCAGCACCTGCAGCATCGGCATCACCGTCTTTGGAGATAAGCGCGAAAACACCGACGAGGTTTTGCAGCAGGCCGATATTGCCATGTACCAGGCCAAGACCGCCGGCCGCAATACCATGCGCTTTTTCGCCCCTGCCCTGCAGGCTGCCGTCAACGCCCGCGCAGCACTCGAAGAAGATATTCGCCAGGCCATCAAGTTCAGCCAGTTCGAACTCTACTATCAGCCGCAATTTGATAGCATCGGGCTAGTGGGCGCTGAGGCCCTGATCCGCTGGAACCATCCTCGTCGCGGGCTTTTGCTCCCGGGTGAGTTCATTCACCTCTCCGAGGAGACCGGCCTGATCATCCCTCTGGGCGACTGGGTGCTTGAGAATGCCTTCGCCCAGGTTGCAGCCTGGGCCGGGCGGCCGGATACTTCCCGTATATCGCTCGCCATCAATATCAGCGCCCGCCAGTTCCGCCAGACCAGCTTCGTTGACAAGGTTCTGGCGACGATCGACCGAACCGGCGTTAATCCGCAGAACATCAAGCTCGAACTCACCGAAAGCATGCTGGTGGATAACATTGAGGACGTCATCGCCAAAATGACGGTATTAAAGTCTCATGGTTTGAAATTTTCCCTGGATGATTTTGGTACCGGCTACTCCTCGTTGGCCTACCTCAAGCGTTTGCCGCTCGACCAGTTGAAGATAGACAGCTCATTTGTCCGCGACATTCTGGCCGATGTGGGCAGCCGCGCCATCGCTCAATCCGTAATTTCACTGGGCCGTGCGCTGGGCCTTTCAGTGATCGCAGAGTGCGTTGAAACCGAGGAGCAGCGCGCTCTTCTCAGCAGCATCGGCTGCCATGCCTTCCAGGGTTTCCTCTTCAGCCGCGCCATCCCCCTTGAAGCCTTCGAGAGGCAATGGCTAAGCCCCTCAGCCTTCATAGTCCCCGTAGCCGGATAAAAGCAGGGACTGGGACTAGGGAAGAGGGAATGGGATCATCCGACAGTCCCGAATGAAAAAATTAATCTACTTTCTGAAGCAAATTCCGGCGGACTCGCTGCTTTTCTATTCCCTATTCCCTGTTTTTATCAATCCATCGAAACGCTCAACTGGTGCCTTACGTCAGCGCCACGAATCCAGAAAATCACATCGGTCGCAATATTCGAAGCGTGGTCCGCAATCCGCTCCAGGTTGCGCGATACCAGAATGCCGATCAGCGCCTGCTGTGTGTACTCCGGTTTTTCCTGGATAAGCTGCAGCAGGTCATGGTGAGCGCGCCGGTTCATGCGATCGATCTCGTCGTCCATCTCCCGCACCGCTTCGGCCAGTCTCGCGTCGCCTTCCAGCAGCGCCTGCACAGCCGAGCGAATCATGCGCCCTGCAAACTCTCCCATGGCCGCAAAATCAACCGGCAGATCCACCTCTTCGGTCTTCAGCACGTCCTTGGTCCGCCGCACAACGCCCATTGCCTGATCGCCGACCCGCTCCAGGTCGCCGTTGATCTTGATCACCGCCAGGATGAAACGCAGATCGATGGCCATTGGCTGTTCTTTGGCCAGCAGTTCATACGCCATCTCGTCCAGCTCCCGCTGCGCGGTGTTGATGGCTGCCTCATTCCGCTTTACATATTGGCAAAGTCCCTTGTCCCGCTGCAGGTAGGCGTCTACCGCGGACTCCACCGACTGCTGCGCCAGCGCAGCCATGGCAAGGAGCTGGTCCTTGAGTTCGGCGAGTTGTTGTTGAAAATGGATTCGCGGCACGCGATTTCCCCCAATACTCCATTGTGCACCAAGCTATGTGAATGGATGACTAAAATCGGTGTACGCACCAGAACTATCACACCATTGGTGCAAATTCCCCGTGTGAATCCAGTTTATATACGATGCGCCCCATGCGCGAAAGACGCTCCCGGCGACATAATTACCGCTCTAAATCCTCGAACCCTTTCGCACCTTCAACAGCCACAGCCAGCTATAGAGGTCGCGCAGATCCACCAGTCCGTCGTGAACCGTCAGCGCTTCCTTGATTGCTGCAAAAAATGTCCGCATCCGTGACGGCTGAGGATAGGCGAGTGGATCGCGCCGGTTGCGCAGGGCATCAAGTGCCTGCACCAGGTTCAGACTGATGGTTGTCGCCCGTGGATAGACCCGCAGAAGAGGCAGCGGCTCCGGTCCGTGAAGATTGAAGGCTTCCAGCAGCAGCCCGGGTTCGTCGTAGCCCAACTGCATCGCCTTGGCCGTCGTTCCGCCCAGCCGACAGTTGATCTCTAAAAAATACAAGCGATCATCCGCATCGGAGCCGAGCAGTTCGAAGTGGAAAGGCCCGGTAAGTCCTGCCGCCTCCACAAACCGCCGCGCCGATTTTTCCATGCCGGAAGACAAATGAACGGGCGCCATTGAAGTAGTAAAACCGCGGTACTTGCGATAGGCCTTGAAGAGCCGAAGAGCGAGCATCTCGCCTGATTCCGACCGCATGCCGTGAAGCACGTAATTCGGACCCAGGCGAAATGGCTGCGCAATCGGTGCGCGGCTCCATTGGGTCTGGGCACACAGTCGGTCCAGATCCTCGCGAGTATTCATCACCAACGCCTTGAAGACCGGCCGTGCAGAGTCGTTCAGGCTGGGGCGGACGACCACCGGAAAGGCCACGTTGGGAATGGCGGCGATCGCCTCAGCCGACGCGAGCGTCCAGGTGGGCAGCAGGTCGAAGCCGCACTCGCGTGCCAGCTCAATCTGGTGAGCTTTGTCCAGCAGCGGTTCTAGGATCTCCGGTTGCGGAATCATCAGCCTGCAGGCAGGTTCAAATCGAGCGCGATTCTTACCCAGCCAGGTCAATGAGAAATCGTCCGTAGTCAGCAGCGCATCCGCGTGCACTCTATTCACAAAGTGGTGAATCGTCTCGAGGCCGGCCGGGGTTCCCACTGCGGACCAGTTCAGCGTGATGCCGTCTGGCTCAACCGCATTCGAGCGTCGCACAAATCCTCGTGGATTGCTCACCAGGTCGATGACGTAAACGCGAATGCTGGCGCTTGAAACGCGTCGCGCAAAGGCCAGCAGGTAGGTAGAGAAGCCCAGCAAAACAAGCGAATGCAAACTTCGCGCCTCAACGAACGCCGGGAGCGCTGGGCTTTGAACCTCAGTTTCCATCAAATCGCGCTCGACGGTCATTTATTTTCTGTACTGTCCTCTCCAGGATGGAAGGATCTGCACATCGTCGAAATTAATCTCGCGCTCGCGGCGATTTCTGAAGCGCCTCGGTTGAGAGTTCTCTTCCTCTTCAACCACAGATTTGGGAGGAAGAAATTCCGGCGCAGCGGTTACCGGTCCCGAAGTTTTGCCTGCGCCTTTTCCGCTTTGGATTGCCAGTTCCAGCGTCGTCGCGATGTTCCCCGCATAGGCTGCGCGCCCAATCGCTGGATCGGCGGCCCGCGCAACTTCGGCTTCTTTCGCCACCGCCTCTGCCGCCTGCTGCCGCTCCTTCACTCCCATGATCGAGAGCAGGCTCCTCAGCCCGCTCAGCCGCGTTGCCAAACCGGTCGAATTCTCTTCCAGTTCAGCTTCGCGAGTCTCTTCCGGAACTGTTACGGGCTTATACGCTGCGGACGAATCAGCCGCTATTGCCGCAAGAACCCTGGGCTTCCAATCCGCCGAAGAATCCGGCGCGGCCACGGGGACTCGTGGCAACCGTTCCCAGGACTGAACCGCCGTAGGCTTCAGTCGGTGATTCGCCGCCACGCCAGCCGGCCGCAGTTCGTCCACAACCTCTTGCGCCCCGCGAACTGCCGCCCGTTCCGGGTTTGCGGCGGGGCGGCTCTCATCGGACTGCGGGTACAGGTCCGCAAGCCACCAGGGCAAGTTGGAATTTTGAGTTGTCATATGCTGAGTTGCTTCCTGCGCATGCGGCCATTGTTCGCGCCGCGGTTTCTGAGTCGATAATTTTGTCAGGTCAGGAATGGGCGGCGGAGGAGGAGGTGCAACGGCCTGCGCGACGGCAGCCGGCGCTGCGAGCGGAGCGGCCGCCTGTCGGGTAGCCAAAGGCGCCAGTCGTGCTACGGATGCATGCTCAGGAACTAACGGCGCATACTGCTGCAGTGGGGCCACCTGCGGATTAGCCGGAGGCTTGAGTCGTGCTGCAGGTACGGGCACAGGCTCCGCTACCACAGCCGCATTTTCCGGCAGCGCCGCCGCTTCCCTCGAGTAAATATTCTCTTTAGCCTCTGTTTCCTCCGCTACAGGACGATTTCTCGGCGCCCGTCTGGCCATCGAACCGCTCTGACTATCCAGATGCTCCTCGATTGCTTTCACGGAAAGACGAAATGCCGGGTCGGCCTTTTCCAGTCCCACGCGGTTCAACACAAATCCCACTGCTGCCACATCCAGCTTCTGCAAAGTGGAGGCCACATCGCGAAGTTGCGCACGCGTGGTCACTCCGGACTGAACCACGACGACGGCGCAATCCACAAAGCGCGCCAGGTACTCGGTCTCCGCGGAAAGTACCAGTGGCGCGGTATCGGTCAGCACCAGGCCCTCTCCGTGCGTCTTGCTCTCATCGGCCATTTGTTTGAGCAGCGCACTCTGGCGGCTGCCGCGCTGCTGCGTAACCAGCGCTTGCGTGCCGGGCAGTTCGTTCGCGCTATCCTGAGCAACGCTGGCCGCAGTTCCTGTTGCGTCCACAAGCATCGTCGGCCTGCCCATGGCCTCCAGAAGATCACGTACCTTGCCAATCAGAGTTGAAACGCCGGTTCCTGGCCCGGTTCCAGTAAAGATGTAGCTCTTCAGGTTGCCCTGCTTGCGCGCATGCTCAATCGACGCTGCCAGCCGCAGCGCATGTTCCTCTGAAACTCCCACTGGAACCTCGTAGAAGTTTGGCAGTTGCGCCATTGGCGCATAGCCCAGAACCCGCTCCACATCGGAGGCGATATAAACCCTGGGGTCCATCTTGTGAGCAACCACCGCGGCCAGTAACCCTAAAAACAATCCTGCGAAAGCCAGCAGCGCTGTAATGCGCAATTTGCCCATCACTGCGGGATTCGTCGGCGGCGTCGCCGGTGCGCTCAGGAACGCTGATCCCGGCGCGCTTTCCTCCAGCGTCAGGTTGCGCCACTCCTCGTCCACCGTCGTAAAGCGGTTCTGCAAACGATTGATGTCGATAGCAAGATCGCTGGCCCGTTGCATCTTTGAAGTCGCGTCCCCCGCAGCCACGGTCAGTTGCGCCAGTTGCGAATTTAACCGCGCTTCCACGCCTGCGGTCCGCTCCAAATCGGAACGCAGTTTTACCTGAATACGCTCGGCTGCCTTCGAGCGCAAATCTGTCATCATCCCGTCGAGACTGCTATTGATCTGCGTCAGCTCCGCCGCGTCCTGCTTGTACTGCGGATGACTCGGCGTCAAGTTGGCCATCTGCGAAATCAACGCGGCTCGCCGCTGATTCAGCGAGGTCTTCATGCTCTGCAAGCCGGAGTCGCTAGCCACAATTTCGTCAGCCGTCGCATCCAGCGCCGAAGAAGTCCCGTGGTTGGCGTCCATTGAAGTCAAGTGCGCCGCGGCTTCGTCGTGTGCGGTGCGCGCCGTCACCAGCTCCCCGCGAATCCTGCCAATATCTTCGTCGTACACATCCGGGGCAGCTACGATTGAAGCCACGCCCAGTTGCATGTTCAGAGTCTTCTGCTCGGTGCGGTCGTCGTCCAGCGCCGTCTGCACCCGCGCCCGCTCCTCGGCCAATATGGCCAGCCGCTGCATATCGCCGGCCTTCTGCTCATGTGAAGCGCTCTCAATAAAACTCGCTGCGACGGCATTGGCCGCATCGGCGGCCGCCTGCCCATCGTTGGCGTGGGCGCCAATTGTGAATTGATAGCTGGTTGCCTGGCGCGTTACCTTGATCGCCGACTTCAGCCGATCCGCCGCGGCCTGGTCGCTCTCTCCGTTTTTGAGCCAACTGCTGGACTGCAGCTTGTGCACCGCCCCAGCAAGCACGTCCGCACGCGTCACGTTCTGCATCTGCTGCGTGATGTACGACTCGTAAGTATTCGAGTCGTAAGGCCAGCGCTGCGAGTAAGGCCAGCTCGGTCCCTGCGGCATCACCCTGGGCGGCGACGGCTGAATATAAACAATGCTTTCGGCCTGGTAAACCTGCCCCACATAAAACCAGTAGGCCACCCCCAGCACTGCTCCGGCAATCGCAAATCCCAGCGCAAGTTTGCGATGCAATTGCAGGCTGCGTACGAGATCAAGGCGAAAGACCGCCTGAGAACCGTTCCCCACCGGCACAGCGCGGCCAGCGTTCTTCGTCGCAGTCCCCCCATCGCCGGCCAGCAGCCGGTCCGGGGGTTCGGGTTGCAAGTGCATCGGCGTCATCAGTAAGCCACCACCATCGCCATTGTCGCCACTGAGGTCATCGGGTTAATCCGCTCAAGAAAATAAGTGGCGCGATAGAAACCACTCTGCGGAACAAAAATGATCTCGCCCGGTTTCAGCGTAATCTCCAGCGTTGTCGTTGGGTTCAGCACATCGTTGAATGAGATCACGCGCGAAGTGCTCTTGGCCGGATCCACAATCTGGATGTGCGGCTTGTTCCCGGCCTTTCCCGTAAATCCGCCCGCCTCAGCCAGTACGCTGGCCAGCGTGGAATTATTCGTCAGCGGAACAGCGCCCGGATGCTGCACTTCGCCCAGAATCGAAATAAAGCGCTCGGCCCCATTGGGCACATAGATCACGTCATCGCGGCGCAGGCGCAAATCGGCCAGCGCGTTCCCTGACTCGATCAGCGACTTCAGCTCCACCCACACCACCTGGTCGCGTCCGCGATAAATAGCGCAACGCTCGGGAATCTGTGCGGGCTTGGCGGGCGTTGTTGTGGTTCCGTTATTTGTCCCGGTCTCGAGGCCCCCGCGGCTCAGCGCTTCCAGCAAAGTCGGCGTGCCGTCAAACGTAATCATGCCCGGATGCGAAACGGCGCCCAGCAGCAGAACCCGGTTGGCCGTGTATTTAGTAACAGACACCTCGGCCGACAGGTTGGAGTAATAACTTGAAAGAGCAGCTTCAATGGCCCGCGCAGCCTCGCCGCGCGTCTGCCCTGATAGCACCAGGTCCCCCGCCAGCGGCAGGGTAATGCGCCCATCAGGGCCGATCACTAGCCTGGTCGCCAAATCCGGCCGCCCCACAAAGTCCACGGCAATCTCGTCGCCCTTGCCCAGCCTGTATTCTTCGTCGGCGGCCGGCTCAAAGTTGCGCAGCACCTCCAGCGGATTAGGCTTTAATTGCGGGTCGGGCGGTTCCTTGCCGTTCTGCTGTCCCGGCGATTGCAAATCCTGCACTTGGCCTGCCGGCTGCCCCTGAGTTTGCAAATTCAGTGCCTGGGCTGGGTTCTGTTTCGGAGCTTCCACAGCTTGTGAGAAAAGCATTCCGGGGACACAGCTTCCCGCCAGCAGCAGAAAGGCGAAATTGGCCCCGATTCGATGCTTCATGCCGTTGCCCCCTGGCTACGGAAACCGCCCAGAACCTGGCGTAGCAGTTTGATTCCCTTTTGTTTTTCCTCTTCCGTCAAAATCCAGTAGTGCAATGTTGCCGTAACCGCAGCCGCATAAACCATGCCCACCGCCGCAATCACTCCCGCACCCTGCCAGCGGTTCGTCTGCGCCACTAGCCGCGCAACGGGCCACGCCAGCAAGCCGGCGGCAATATACGGCCCCAATCCCGGCAAGATCACCACCCGCAGAAAACGCTCCAGCGGCAAATCAAGTACAAAAAGGACCCTGCCCATCAATACACAGGCTGATCCGGCCGTAGCTGTCGCTACCGCGATGCCAATGCCTAGCGGCGTCCAGCTCCCAATGATCCACCGAGACAGAGGAAGAGTGATTCCAAGCAACAGTAAATTAGGAACAGAGTAATTGAACTCTTCATACACTCTTCCCATCCCGCGAAATATCGAAGTTCCCGGCCCTGTCAGCATATGGAACTGCATCGCCAAACTGAATACCACGAATAGGGGGATGAGCGACTCCCTCATAGGTAACCTCGGACCTAACCAAACGTGCATTACCGGTGATGCCCAAAGGGCCATAGCCGCCGCAAAAGTGGCCGTGCACAGGTTGGAGTACCGGGCCCCGTTCAAATAAAGCCCCTGCAGATTTCCCAACCAGTCCTTGCGACCTGAAGCAGCGTCCACGTGCGAAGCCGCCGGCAGCAGCGTGGCAAAAAACGCCGTCGGAATCGACGAAAGCGCGGTCGGCCATTTCTTGGCCACATCCAGCAGCCCGGCGGCTGAAACTCCAATGAATTCGATCGCAACCAGCCGCTCCACCGAGTTCAAAAACGTCGAGAGCATGCTCTGGAACTGCACCAGCCCACCGAAATGTACTACGTATTTCAGTGACTTACGGCTCACCAGCCGCGGCGAAAGCCGGAGCCACTTCAGTTTTCTGAAGGCCCACCAGATGGTCAATCCGTCATTGATCACCGTTCGCGCCAGGTAAGCCTCAGCCAGCCCGCGTACTCCCCGACCGGCGCACACCAGCCACACGATCAGTGCGCACTCCACCACAATGCTCACCGTCTCAAAAACCTGGGTGGAGGCAATCTGGTGGGTTCCGTAAAGCGTGCAGGCAAATGCGCTCAACGCAATGCTCGACAGAAAGACTCCCAACACAATCAGCACTGCTTCCTTGCCGTCGGAGGCGTGCGCCGGGGGTAGTTGCAGGTACGGAGCAATCCATCTCCAGCCCAGCCAAAATATCAGAAAGATCGCCCCGCACAACGGAATGGTGACCGCGAGGCCGGTCGAGAGCAGGGAATTGGCCTTGTCATACGCCCGGCGCGCGTTGAACTCGGCGACATATTTTATATAGACATTGGAGATTCCCAGCGTGGTCAGGCCCACGTAAAGCACCAGGATAAAAATCGTGGTCCAGATGCCGTAGGCCTCCAGCCCAATCCGTGCCAGAAGGAAGGGAACCAGGCAAACTCCCCTGGCCATGTTCACGATGCGCGCTGCAATGGTCGCCACCACGTTGCGCCCAAACTGGCGATTGACCTCGTGCAGCGGCTCTTCACCGGCGGCTGCTTTCTCCACGCCGGTTTCGTATTCCTGCGCCCAATTGACTTCAATTTCCTGCGAATCGGGGATTTCGGTGGGACCACTCATGGCTGCGGCGCCTCCCGCTTGGTCCGTGCCCACTCAGCGCGGCTGCGGGACTGCAACAGCACGATCGGCGTAATGGCCACCTTCCAAACCAGGTACAGCGGTGCAGCCGCCAGCGAAGCCAGATCTCGCATTGGTTGCGGGCCCAGCAGTGCAGCCTCCAGCACATAAACCAACGCAATTCCCGCGCACACTCCGGCAAAGACGTGCAGCCAGTGCAGCGGCAGCATAGCGGTAAGCAGCAAAGTGAGAATGCCGCGCGAAAGCGGGAGACTCCAAACGTCGGCCAGCGTCTCCATGGCGCGCCACCTTCCCGTCAGCGCCGCCCTCATCAACTGCCCCGTGGCGCGGCTGCCCACCCTCAACCGTCCGCCTTCCCAGCGTCCTTCCTGCGTCGCCTGCGCCCGTCCTGTTGCGGCCATATGCGCGTGGACAAATGCATCCCCGACCCAATAAACCCGCACCCCTTCGCAGGCCAGTTTGGTGTGGTATTCCACGTCCTCCGCAATGCTGTTGGCGCTGAACGGTACGTGCGCCAGCGTTCTTGCCGTCAGTGCGAAGCCGTTTCCAAACAATCCCGTTGAAAAACCCAGTCCCGCGCGTCCTCGCGCCCTCAGCACGTTCATGCCGCGAAACGCCAGTGCCCGCAATCGCGCCATCGGCCGCCCCCATCCATCGGCCGGCAATTCCAGCTCATAACGGCACTGCGTAACTTCAGCGCCCTCTTCCAACTTCGCCCGCGTAGCCCGAATCAAATTCGAGCTCACCACTGAATCGGCATCAATCACCAGAACCGCATTGGCCCCCGCCTCCAGAGCCGCCGCAAATCCATGCCGCAGCGCCGCTCCCTTGCCGCGGAGCTTCGGGTTCTTCAGCTCCACAACCACGGCTCCGGCCTTCGCCGCCACCTCCTCCGTCGCATCGGAGCAGTTGTGCGCCACCACGTAAATCTGCGTCGCAGCGTCGGCCGCCTTCAGCGACCCCACTGTCCGCGCAATCATCATCTCCTCGTCGTGTGCCGGCACCACCACGGCCAGGCGGATCGTCCGCCGCTCCGCCGCATGCGGCTCCCGCGCCCGGAGCAGATTCCCCACGATCGAAAGCCCCAGGTCAAAGAACAGCGGCGTCGCGAAAACCACCATCGCCACTGCCAACGCCAATATTGTCCCTTGCTGCATCAATGACCCCAGATCACTTTCCATTCCCCACTAAGTCAAAACCCGTTGAAACTTGTACGGCGCAAGCGAATCCCCATCTCCGGCTCCCGCCAGAACCGGATTCATTGCCTGCACCCAGCCCGCAATCAGAAAAAACAGCGTCAGCGCCTGCTCGCCCAGAAAGACCGTAAGGATCGTCGTCAGCAGCCCCGTCATAATCGCCAGTTGCGCAAAAACTAGTCCCCGATCTTCGGCCCGCAGCGGTTGCCCCGCCAATCTGAATAGCCGCCCCACCGTCCCCGCCACAATCGCCAGAAAAACCACCAGCCCCGTAAATCCCTGCGTAACCGCCAGCATCAAAAACTGGTTATCGATGGACTTCTGTCCATTCGCCGCCGGGTAGTTGCTGACGCCCCATCCGAAAGCCTTGTGTTCCATCACCAGCGGCAGATAGTTCTTCAGAAGATCGCGCCGGTAGATCGCGTCTCTCTGTTCTTCGTTGCTGGCCTGGGAGATATCTTTTTCCGTGTACTTGCTGCCGTAATTGTAGGCAACCACTGACAGAAGCGCCATCAGCACCGCAAAAACCATTGCCGCCTTGCCCCATGAAAGCACTCTCACCAGCAGCGCAAACATGAGCGCCAGTCCAACCCCCACCCACGGCCCGCGCGATTGCGTCATCAGCAACCCGCCAACCATCGCCGTCAGCGCCAGTCCCCGCCCGGTCACCGGCAATCCCTCCACCAGTCTCCTGCTCCCCCAGCCCGGCGCAAACCTGCGCAGCCACATGCAATAAATCAATCCCATCAGAAAAATCATTCCTGCCAGAATGGCGTGCGCAAAAGGCCCGGCAATGCGTCCGAATCCCCAGCGCATCTGCATCGGCCACTGAGTCGCCACTTCCGCCAACTGGTCCGCGGGGAAGAAATTCCTGAACGCAATCTGCCAGCTACTCCATCCGGTCACAAAGTCGAAGATGCTGATGCAGGTCACAATCGCCAGCAGTACAACCATCCGCTCCACCAGCAGCTTTCTCACCGGTTGATGCCCAATCCTCAGCTGTTCAATCAGCAGTTTGCCCGCCATGTACGGCAGAATGATAGTCGTAATCTCGGCAAATAACTGCAATCCTCCATTGGCCACAACCGTGTTCAGTCCCTCTGAGAGTGAGGCGCTCAATGCAAACAGCACCACCCACAGGTCCATCCAACTCCACCGCCAGCGATGCATCTGGGTCAACAGCATGGCCGCGCCCAGCGGCAAAATCGCCGCGTCGGCAAAAGTCAAAGGAGGAAGATGCGGAAAACGCAGATTGAAATATACAGGAAAAAGAAGAAGCACAGGCAGGTAGACGCTGACCATGGCCTTTTGCGCGGAGGCTCGCGCCAATACCGCCCAGCAGGCCAGCGCCGGGATCAGGATGATCAGATTCATTTTGGCCCCACCCGTGCGAAGGGCTGCTCGAATTTATCCACGAGCACGATTCTGTGCCACCAGCGCGTCTCGCTCTTCATTTATATCCATGCGGGCGGCTGTCATAGTCCCCGGGGCCATCGATCGGCCATAAGCGATGGCAGGCTGCCACTCGTCGAACAGCGGCTGTGCGCACCAGGCATGAAGCAGCAAACGCATCTTGAAATTCAGTCCCGCCAGCGACAGTGAAAGCCCGCTGTCCAGCAGTTGCCTCCGCGCATCCATCAGAATCCCCAGTCCGGCCGCCGTTACCTGCCTCGTGGTCTGCAAGTGCACAACCATCACCTGCCCGCTGGCGATGGTGGCGTTGGTGGCCGCTTGCAGTTCCGGCCCGATTCCCGCCGACAGTTTGCCGTGCACATACACGTGCAGCGCCTGCGGGGTGGTTGCGGTCATCACGTACGTTTTTCCCAGGTAAGGCCGTTGCAGCCACGCCGAGACCAGCGTCATCGGCAGCCGTCTTGCCAATCCAAGAAAATCGCGCAGGTACCTCGGCCCCAGCCGCGACGGCTCCTGCATCAGTCGCATCAGCCATTCCAGGCCGCATCGCTGAATCAATTTGGGAGCGCGCTGCACATCGCCCACCAGAATCTCAAAGCTCCCGCCCACGCCCATCGCCACCGGCACGCCCAAACGCTTGCGATGAATCCAAATCCACTTTTCCTGCTTGGGATTTCCCAGCGCAACCAATAATATATCCGGCTTGGCCGCATGAATCCGGCCCAGAATATCGCTGTGATCCAGCCGTGCAATGTGCTCCTCAGTGGGTGAATACGTGCCCACGATGCGCACCCCGGGATAGTTTCTCCCCAGAAGTTTCGCAGCCCGCTCGGCCACATCCCCTTTGCCGCCCAGCAGAAAAATTCCATATCCCTTGCGCGCGGAAAGCTCTGCCAGCCGCGGAACAAGATCAACGCCCGTCACGCGCTCGGCCAGTGGGCAGCCCAGCAGTCCCGAGGCCCACACCAACGGCATTCCGTCCGGCAGCACCAGGCTGCATCCCGCAATAATCCTGTGCAGATGCTGGTCGGCCAGAGAGTTCAGCCAGAAGTCAAGGTTGGCCGTAGCCACCTGGTGCATTCCGCCCGACAGAATCAGTCCTTCAATAGCATCCACAGCCTCACTGGCCGTCAAACTATCAAGAGGCAACCCCAATACAGCAATCGGATGCTTCGATTTCCGCATCATCTCAACTTCCACTTCCCGCTCGACAGAGCCTTCCCAGCCCGCATGCCCTGAGCGATGCCTCAACGCGCATTTCCCCTGGCGCCCGCTTCCCTCCGGCTCTTTGCTAAAGCCATTTTGAGCGTTTTGGCTACAGTTTTTCTTCATCGACACACGATATCGATCCACTGTGAACGGTGGCTGCACTGATGATATAGAAGTTATCTGGATGATTGTCTAAGAACAATAGCGAATAGGTGGAACTCAAGAATTAGATCCCCTCCCCCATTCGTTTCAAGAACGCCCCATCAAAGTAACCAAGAATAAGTTACCTGAAATCTCTACCAATTTCTCCGTCCTTTACGTTCCGCGAGACTCGCTTTCTTAAGCGTGAGGTACCGCCAATCCGCCAGCAAGCTAACTTGCTAACCCGCGAAGCTGTGCTGACTCGCTGCTCTATTCCTGCCACTCCAAAACCGCCATCGAGCAAGCAGGCATCTCCAACTCCCCACCCTCAAACCGCTCCTTCCGGAGGGCCACCTGGGGCGTCTCTTCATTGCTGGCGCCCGGTCCCGAACTCACCAACCTCCATAAATCAGCTCCAGCCTTCAGCCCCGGTCCCTCCAAACTAACCCGTCTCGTCTGGTGCAATCCATAGTTGAAGACGATCACCCCATGCCCTCTGCCTTCCTCAAACGCATAAGCATCAATCTCATGAACCCCATTCAGTCTCACCCCATCGTTTCCCGCCGGTTGGTTGTGCGTAGGATCCTCGCCGCCAACCTCCACGCGCACCATATTCCCGCCCATCACGCGATTGGCCAGGCTTTCGGCGAGCAGCTGCGGCCGCTCGCGACCTCCCATCTCCACTACGCTCCCCCACAGCCTCACCAGCGTTCCATCCGACCTCTTGAACCGGAGCTGCGGCAAGCTGAAGAGCATCTCATCGCGCACCCCGTGATCCCGCATCATGCGCAGCATGTGTCCCGTAACCGCCACTCCTGCCGCCGCCGACGGAGTCAGCTGATCCAGCACCGTCTGCGGCGCCGTTCCCTCGGTCGTATGCAAATTCACCTCGTAGACCGCCAGTTGCCGTCCCCCGGCCGACGTCTGCGTCGCTTTCACCCGGCCCCCGCGCGACATCTCTTCCGGCTGCGCCATCAGCGGTCCATAAAGCTCATCGTCATTCCCCCACTCCGTCACGCTATGCATCAAATAGGGCGCAATCGCCAGCGAATTAGCCTGCTTCGCCGCCCCCAGCAGCGCTTGGTTTCTCTCCGGCATCGAGATAAAAGTCCCCACAACTAGATCGAACTGCCTCGCATCCGCCCCCGCCGCGGCGCGCATAACACTAAAAACCCGATTAGCCCGCCTTCCATAAGCAGCCGCATCCTCCATCGTCTCGCCCGCAAAAATCCCATTCCAAGTCTCGTTCCCGAACTCGATATGAATCGTCCTGAAAGCCCGCGTCCACGGCTCGCGTCTTCCCTCCGCAATCCGCATCGCCCCGCCCGCAGTTTCCGTCCCTCCGGCCAAATACTCCGCCAGCTTCCGTGCCTCCTGCTCGCTCATCGCCGTCGGCGCAACAATCCAAGGCTCCGCACCCACCTCCTTGCAAAGCTCAAGAAACTCCGGAATCCCCACCGGAATGTCTTCCATCGTCGTCGCCCTGATCGAATAACCCGACCGCACCCTCGCCATCGGCGGGGCAAGCAAATTGTCCACCGTGCTGCCGAGTTGCGCGTGGCTCGACATAAGCCGCAATACTCCCGGCCGTAGCTCCTTCAGCGTCCTCACCACCTCATCCCGAAAGGCCGTCCGATTCGTAGCGTCCCCATCAATTTGTTCCAGCACCACATCGTCCAGCAGCAGCGACCCTCCCGCCACGCTGAAACCAGCCTCCACCGCTCCCACCGTCCCCGCATTCTCATTCGCTGCAAACTCCGCGCGATAATCCGCCCACTGCGAAGTCAGCCGCACGTCCTGCTCCAGGTAATCGTGCATCCCCGCCGCATTCCGCCTGACGTGCACCTGCACCATCCGATTCCCAGCCAGCCCCTTGGCCCTGAAGCTCAGCCGGAACCGCCCTCGCAGCCGCACAAACGTAAACCCCTCCGTCGAATCAAAATAAGATCGCAACTCTGCCGACTGCCCCGCATTCGCTGCCTCCATCCGCAGCGCCTGCCGCCCCTCGGTTTCCGGCGAAAGATCCACGCGCTCAGCTTCGAGCTGCGCCCCGCCCTTCAGCACAGGCCACCACCCCGACGCCGCATCTCCCGCAAATTCCTTCTCGACAGCCAGCCAATCCCCGCTCCCAATCACCCCGCCGTCCAGCGTCAGCCCATATCCTCCAACGCCAGCCCCACTCGCTTTCACGCTCCCCCTCTGTCCCGCCGCCACACCATCCAGCACTTCAAAACTCGCCCCGTCCCAGAACCCCGCCGGCCACTCGAACCCTTGCCGAGTATCCACGCACCGCCCCAGTCCACCCATCGAGCAATGAAGAATGCTGCGGTAACTCATCCCCTCAAATCCAGGATTACGATAGAGCAGGTTCTTCATCATCTGCCCCGAGTCATAAAAATTCTGTTCCCCCAAATTGATCCCCAGCCGAGTAACTCCCGGCAAGACCACCTCTCTGGTCACTTTCAGATGAGTAACTCCGCCTTCAGCTCCCTCCACGCTCCGCGCCAGCCAAAACGGCGCAACCATCGACACCCCCAGCAGCAAGATCGCCGCGAGAGCCACTCCCCCCTGAGCCACGCGCAACTTCCATCCCTTGCTTCTAATCCTCATGACCGTCCTTTAGTCAGTTACCGGTAGTTTCAAACAAAGATAAGGGTGTCTCTCCCAAGGATACGGTGTACCGCCAGACTCCAGACAAACGGTGTAGCGCCGGCCTCCCGGCCGGCTGTAGTGGGGGCGTCCTCGCCCGCGCCAGCACACAACGCTTCAAATCCCCCACCTCCACCGCCCGCCCCGCATATACTTGAGGCACTCCGATGAACCTCCGCACCTCCTATCCCTACGCGGTCTCTATCATCGTCGTCTCCTACAATACCCGCGACCTACTGCGCGACTGCATGAAATCCCTTCTAGCCGAATGCGCTCGTCTGCCTCACAATCAACCCGCCGAAGTCCTCGTAGTCGATAACGCCTCCACCGACGGCTCACCAGAGATGGTCACCCGCGAGTTCTCCACCTCCCACATCCCCGTACGCCTCATCCGCAGCGATGTGAATCTAGGCTTCGGCGCAGCCAACAATTTAGCCCTCAACAAAGCCCAGGGCCAGTACCCCATCCTGCTCAACTCTGACGCCTTCCTCCATTCCGGCGCCCTTTCGCTCGCCATCGAACACATGAATGTGACCCCCGAAGCCGGCGCCGCCGGAGCCCGCCAGGTCAGCCGGGACGGCTCCTGGCAACCCTCGGCCCGCTCCTTCCCCTCCATCTGGAACGCCGCAATTGTCCTCACCGGTCTCTCCGCCCGCTTCCGTCATTCCCGCATCTTCGGCGTACCCGACCGCACTTGGGCCGACCCCCTCCAACCCGCTGAAACCGATTGGGTCCCCGGGTCCTTTTTCATCCTCCGCCGCGAAGCCCTCCTCAAAACCGGCCTCTTCGACCCCGCCTTCTTTTTCTACTTTGAAGAGGTAGACCTCTGCCGCCGAATCCGGGCCGCCGGCTTCCGGGTCTACTACTGGCCCGATATCGTCGTGACCCACATCGGCGGCGAATCTACCCGCCAGTTGCCTTCGCTCAAGCTTTCTGAATCCGACCAGCAGGTAGTTCTCTGGCGCATGCGTTCCACCCTCCTCTACTACCGCAAGCACCACGGCGCAAAGGTCGATTTAGCTTACTGGCTCGAACTCACGCTCTTGAAACTCCGCTGGTTGCGCAACGTCCGGAACTCCAACCCCGCCCGCCGGCCCCGCGCTGAAGAAGCCAGGCATCTAACCCGCCTGCTGCATCAAGCCTGGCATGAAACCAAAGGCGGCCGCATCAGCCCCCCGCAACCTTGGTAATCTCTCCGAACTTATCGCCAGGCGTCCCACCAAATTCGGGTGCCCCATCCTTTCGCGGTCTTCTTGGCGAAAGGGTGGGATACCTCAACACTTAACCACTCCACTAACAAACAAAATATCCTTTCAAGTTATCCCCACAAGCCTCACCAGATTTGCTGTAAGATTGTTTCGCCTCTCATCGGAGTTACCAATGACTCCCCAGTCAAAGCCGCGCAAGCAGAACCTGCTCGTAGCGTGCTTTGTCGTGCTCGCCATTTTCGTCCTTCTTCTGCGCCTCTTTGTATTCGTTCACGGCCACAGTCGCCGCACCTTCCGCACCGCAAAACCAACCAGCCTCTCCATCGCCGCATACAGCCCTGAAGCAAACCACCCCACCCCCGCCTGGACCGACAGCTTCCACGACGGCACCCCCGATTTCCTCCGCCTAACCGACCCAGCCGATCAAGCCGCCTTCCGCCAGTGGTTCACGCTCATCGCCGACTACCAGGCCATTCGTCCCAAATCTGAAATTCCAGCCGAAATCACCGACTGCGCCGGCCTCTTGCGCTACTCCTACCGCGAAGCCCTTAAACGGCACGACGATTCCTGGTTCCTCTCCACCGGCATCGAGGTCCCCGCTCTTCCCGGCGAGATCCACGCCTGGCATTACCCAATCTCTCCTCTCGGCGCATCCCTCTTCCGCATCCGTCCCGGCAGCTTCGAGCCGTCCGATCCCACAAACGGCGCCTTCGCCCAGTTTGCCGACGCCAAAACCCTGGCCCAGCGCAACGCATACTTCCTCACCCGCGACGTCCACCAGGCCCAACCCGGAGACCTGCTCTTCTACCGCCAATTCGGCCAATCCTCCCCCTGGCACTCCATGGTCGTCACCCGTACCGGCTCTCAGCCCGCGGTTGTCTACGATACCGGCCCCGATCACGGTAAGCCAGGCGAACTGCGCCGCGTAGCTCTCTCCGAGCTGCTCGACCATCCCCAGCCCCAATGGAGGCCGTTGCCCTCCAACCCAAACTTTCTCGGCGTTTACCGCTGGAATATTCTGCGAGGAACTTTATGAAGCTCCGTAATTCGCTGCTGTTCGCATTACTCGTTCTTGCCTTATTCGCCGCACAGCCGCTCGCCGCCAAGGATGCGCCGCGCTCCTTTTCGCTCTCCACGACGCAAACTTTCTCCCCCGGCGAAAGCGTAAAAATCCAGCTTTACTCAAGAAACGTGCCCGAGTTCGAGTTCCGCGTCTACCAGGTCCGCGACCCGCAAAAATTCTTCGCCGGTCTCAAAGACCTGCACAGCTTCGGCATTCAGAACTATTCTCCCTCCGAGCAGATTGACCGGCGTACCTTGATCGAGCGCATGCACGACTTCAAAGCCCACCTCTGGTGGCTGGTGCGCAGTTTCTTCCGTGGCCAATTCACTGACGAAGCCCGCGACAGCTTTCGCGAACAACAGGGCAAACTGGGCAAGCGCAGCCAGGTGGTAGGCCAAGCCCAGTTCGCGCGCATCCCGATTTTGAATCAAAGCCAACTCGTAGCCCGCTGGAAGCTCAAAACGCCCCCGGCTCTGGTCAGCGAGACCGAGCAGTTGCCCATTGACGGCCTGGGCGCTGGCGTTTACCTCATTGAAGCCACTGATGGCGCCTACAAAGCTTACACCGTGGCCATCGTCACCAGCATTGCCATTTTGGAGCGGGCGTCAACCGGGAAAGCCGACCTCTATGTAGCCGACCGCAAGACAGGCGCGCCGGTCCAGATGGCGGACGTCGCTCTGTGGTCTGACAAGCAGCTTCAGTCCACGGGCAAAACCGGCGCGGACGGCCTCGCTTCGCTCACGATGAAGGTGCGTGGAGAAGCGCAGGGAGCCACTCATGAGGATGTCTGGATTCTCGCCCGCCACGGTGCCGATACCGCCATTATCACTCCCTATGGCTATGCTTTTGGAGCCGATCGCAGCACCGATCTCACAGCCTTTGTCTATACCGACCGTCCCGTCTATCGCCCCGGCCACACCGTCCACATCAAAGCCGTAATCCGCAAAAAAGTCGGTGACGCGCTCGACCTGCCCGACGCTAACACCGTCACGCTCACTGTCACGGACGCCGATAACAAAGCCGTCTTCAAACAAGATCTGCCCGTCTCCGCGCATGGAACGGTAACTGCCGATCTCACGCTCGATTCGACTGCGTCCTTGGGCTTTTACGACGTTGCGGTCGGCGGCGAGCGATGGAGCGGAGCCGGCAGCGGCAGCTTCTACGTCGAAGAGTACAAAAAGCCTGAGTACCAGGTCACAGTGAAACCCGCAGTTCCACGCGTCCTCCAGAGCAACTCCCTGCAGGCAACCATCGAAGCGCGCTACTTCTTCGGAGAGCCGGTAGCCAACGCCAAAGTGAAGTACGTAGTCCACACCTCGCAACATTATTGGTGGGATGAAGACGAAGCCGACAGCGACGACGTCGAAACCGACAACTCCAGCGAAGACTCCGCCGACTCAGACTATTCGTACGGCGAGTCCGAGCAGCAGGAGCAGGAAGGCGTTCTCGATGCAAATGGCCGTCTTACCGTCACGCTTCCCACAGCAATCGACGGCAAGCAAAACGATCAGGACTACCGCATTGAAGCGCGAGTAACCGACGCGGCAAATCGCGAAGTAGCCGGCCACTCCACCGTCCTGGCCACCTATGGCTCCTTCCGAGTTAGCGTGGAACCAACCAGCTATGTGTATTCCCCCGGCCAAACGCCCAAGATAAAAGTCACGGCCCAGGACTACGACAGCAAGCCCGTGCAAACGCAGGTCCATCTGGCAGTGCATCAATGGAATTCAGATATCCACAAATGGGTAGAGGCAACATCAGCCGCCCGCGATGTTACCACCGCAGCCGACGGCACAGCGCTAGCCGAATTACCCGTAACCGGCAGTGGCGACTTTGAAGTGACTGCGACCGCCCAAACCCCCGAGAACCGCACCGTCGAAGGCAAAACCTGGGCCTGGATCTGGAACAACGCCGGGGAGTGGTACAACCAGAACACGCAAGCCCAGATAGTGGCCGACAAAAAAACCTACCAGGTAGGCGATACCGCCCATTTGCTGCTGGTCACCGGCCTGCCTGAGTGCTGGGCGGTAGTCACAGCCGAGGGCAACAGTGTGCAATCTCGGCAGCTCATTCACGCAACCGGGGCGAGTTTTGCCTTCGATCTGCCCATCACCAAACTGGCCCAGCCCAATCTGGTGGTTTCCGCACTGATCATCCACGAAAACCAGTTGATCACCGCGCAAAAAAGCCTCAAAGTCCCGCTCATCGAGCGCACGCTCACCGTAACAGCCACACCCAGCAAACTAAAGTATCTCCCCGGCGAAAAAGGCAGCTTCGACGTGCTCGCCGTCGATTACCAGGGCAAGCCCGTTGAAGCCGACCTCAGCTTCGGCGAAGTCGATGAAGCCCTCTATTCCGTGCGCCCCGACGAAACCGGCAATATCGTCAACTACTTCTATCCCAAGCGCTCCGTCTACCTTGATCCGCAAACCTCCTTCGAGTTCTTCTTCTCTGGCTCGGCGGGAACCAAAAGCCCGCTGCTGGCCCGCCTGGGCGATGGCCTCTACCACCCCCGCCTGGCGCAGGTAAAACCCGGCTCTGACCTTGTGGTTCCCAAGGTCCGCAAGGCCTTCCCCGACACCGCCTACTGGAATCCCAATGTGCACACCGGCTCTGACGGCCACGCCCGCGTCTCGTTCAACTTCCCTGACGCGCTCACCACCTGGCGCACAACCATACGCGCCATGACCGACGACGACAAAGCCGGCGGCGTAATTACACGAGTTTTGGTGCGCAAGAATCTCATCGTCCGCCTCGCAGCTCCCCGCTTCTTCCGTCAGGGCGACGAAGTAACTCTCCGGGTAATCGCCCATAACTACCTCGAAACCGCCAAAGACGTAACCTTCGCCCTCGACATAAATGGCCTCGAAGTATTCGGCGGACAAACTCAAAAGGTAACCATCCCCGCCAAGGGCGAAGGCTATGTTGACTGGCGAATCCGCGCTCACTCGACCGGCAATGCGGTCCTCACCGCCAAAGCTCTCACCAACGAGGAGTCCGACGCGTTGGAGATGACCCTCCCGGTGCTGCCCTACGGCGTAAAGCAGCGCTCCGCCGGCTCCGGAGTAGTCTTCTCCGGCTCCGCCCAGAATCAGTGGAGTTATAACTATCCATCTAACTCCGACGGCGGCACTCGCACCCTCACGGTTACCATTGCGCCCAGTGTAGCCGGAACGGTCTTCGATGCGCTCGATTACCTTACCAGTTATCCCTGGGGATGCACCGAACAAACCATGTCCAGTTTCCTGCCCGACCTCATCGTTGCCCAGGCGGTGGACAAACTCCACCTCAAGTCCCCCATCGACCGCGCCACTCTCAACGATATGGTCAAGGCGGGCCTTGAACGTCTTGCAACCTTCCAGCATGACGACGGCGGCTGGGGCTGGTGGCCTGACGATCAGAGTATGGTCTTCATGACCGCCTACGTAGTCAGCGGAATGGGCCAGGCCAAAGATGTCGGCTACGCAATCGAGAACGACCGCCTCAAGAAAGGCCGCGCCTGGCTCCAATCCATGCTCGCTGCCCATCCCGATATGATCCCCGACCTGCGTGCCTACACCGTCTATTCCCTTGCCACCACCGGCGGCGCACCCAAAGATGTCCTCGATAAAGCCTGGGACAATCGCAATAGCCTGAGTGACGAAGGCTTGGCCTTGACCGGCCTGGCTCTCGATGCCGCCGGAGACAGCCGCGCCAAAGATGCCACGCAGTTACTAGAAAAGAAAGCCAATGCAGCGGGCAGCGACGCTAACTGGCCGGGTAAATATGACGGCCTGCTCGATTACTGGGATGATACTTCGCCGGAGACCACGGCCTTTGCGCTCAAGTTACTCGTCCGCCAGGACCGCTCCAACGGCCTGCTGCCCAAGGCGGCCATATGGCTGGGCAAGCACCGCGACGGCGATTACTGGTACTCAACCAAGCAAACTGCAATGGTTATTCAGGGACTTACTGACTATCTCGCTCTCAGCGGCGAGTTAGCTAACTCCTCCGATGTCGAAGTACTTATCAATTATACAAGCGTAGCCAGGCGTCACTTCGGCCCCAGCGACGGTTTCTCACCGCCCTGGCGCGTCACCATCCCCGCTGCCCAGTCGGGCGGCGGCGGCCAGGTCACCATTCGCAAGAGTGGCAACGGCATCACCTACTGGTCCGCGGAGAGTGCGTGGTACTCGGCGGACAAGAAACTCTACCAGCAGGAGAAACTCGCGCTCAATATCACCCGCGACTACTACGTTCTCCAGAAGAACCAACCCAAACCCACCGACCCCATCACCTACGACCTGGCTCCGCTCAAGGGCCCGGTCCACGTAGGCGATATAGTGGCCGTAAAACTGGCCGTCAACGGCACCAGTTGGAAATATCTGCTGGCCGAGGACCCCATTCCAGCAGGCACTGAGTTCCTGCCCAACACCGGCCTCTATACCCTCAACAACAAGCCCGACTGGTGGGCCGACTGGTTCACGCGCAAGGAATTCCACGACGACCGCGCAGCCTTCTTCAATACCAACTTCAACGGCCGCCGCGAGTACGTCTACCTGCTCAAGGTAGTCAACCCCGGCAAGTTCGCCATCAGCCCCGCGCAAGCCGGTCCCATGTATCAGCCCGGCATTCAGACCACCACCGATCCCGCAACCCTGGAGGTGCAGCAGTGAGTTTATTCAAAGATATTTTTCATCGTCTGCGTCAAGGTTGGCGCTGGGTTGCGGCCCAGTACGTTCTCACGATGCTGTTGATCCTCCTCGGCCTGGCCTGGACGCGCCTTCCCGACAAACACGTCTGGCAGGTAGCTCTAACTCTGGTGATCCCAATCCTTCTAGCGATCTCAATGCTAGAGTTACAAGCCGGCACCATGCGCTGTTTCGCAGTCGACGACGAAAAACACGTCAAACTGGTCTGGGGCGCTGTAACTCTCATCGTCTGGATCGCCATTGCCTGGGCCTTCTGGATTTTGCTCGACTGGTGCGACGACCAGATTCCGCAGTGGGCCGGTTACCTCAACTCCCAATCTTCGTCTCACGCCCGCGCCAGGATCTTCACCTATGACCACATTCAGCGCTGGCTCACCATCTTCGAATGGATTTTGCGCTGGATCGTCATGCCGGCCAAGATCATTCCTTATGCCGCCGCAACCTCCCAATTGGGCTGGCGCATACCCTTGCGTCATGTTCTGCGAATCCTGTGGAACTGGCGCTGGTGGCCGGCCGTTGTGCTGGCATCGTTTCTCGCCGTCTGGCTTCCAGCCAAGTCATTTACTGAAACGCCTCACGGTTCGGTAACCGCGCAGGTATGGTGCGTAGGCCTGAAGCTGGCTTCAGCGTACCTGCTCGCCGTCACCAGTTGGGTTCTGCTGCTGGCGTGGGAGGCAACTTTGTTTGAGCGCCAGCAACCACCCGAGGCATCACGTTCCGCAACGGTAGAGATTCTGCCGCCTGATGAGACTCCGAACGCATAGGAATGGAGAATGTGGGTTACTGGAGTGTGTTTCATAAACACGCTTTGTATCAGGGCACGATTTTAGTCGTGCCGGAAATGGTCCGAAAAACAAGGAGTTTTAACCCCTGAGGGACCACAAGAGGGACACGAGGACTAATGATGAATCACGCTCTACCTGTTACTTACCCAGCCCAATCCACCAAGCCTTGATAAACTTCCAGTGAATATAGACGGAGTGATTCCAGTGCAGCAGCAGCCCTTCGCGCCCGTCCAGAAATCCCAGCCGGAAAAAGTAGTTATAAACAAAAGTAGCCACCGGATTCAGAATCGCGTTCCAGATAAATACTGGCAATGACTTACTCGTGCGCCCTTTGTCATAGAGTAACTGGGCAATCTCCGAGCTATAGCGGTTCATATGCTCCAGATAGATATTTAAATCCGGATAAGCATAGTGCAGCATATCGTGCTTCAACTTACCCCTCGGCCCCTCAAACTGCGGCGTAGAGTGCGGCCCCACTCCCTCGCTCAGCCGCGCCGCCCCGCGCCGGAAAAGCCGCAATTTGCGGTCAGGATAAAACCCTCCGTGCCGCATCCATCGCCCGAAGATATAGTTCAGTCGAGGAATCCAGTAAGCCCCGTACTCAGGCTTGCCAGAAAGCACCTTGCGAATCTCCTCCTGCAACCCCGGCGTGAGCACCTCATCGGCATCCAGCAGCAGAATCCAATCCGATGTGCAAAGATCCAGCGCCACGTTTTTCTGTTCCCCGTGCCCGCCGAAGTCGTGGTAACTGGTCTTTGCGCCGAACGATTGAGCAACTTCCAGCGTGCGGTCCTTCGATCCCGAGTCGACGACAATAATTTCGTCTGCCCAGCGCACGCTCTCCAGCGTCCGAGGCAAATTTGCCTCTTCATTCATCGCAATCATGGCAACAGAAAGTGTCTTACGCATCGATGGAAGAATAAACCAGCAGGCCTACGCTATGAAAAATGCGGGTGCCCCATCCTCGCCGCGTTTTTGTTTTTGCGGCATCGGGGTCCCCATGGACAGGTCCTCGTTCATGGGGTGATCTAGGGTGGGATTCGCATTCAATCCCAGTCAGCCCGTTTCAACGATCATGCGCCGCCACAGCGCTCGCAGGCAAACCGGTCCGCAACCATCCAATCACCTGCCCGCGTCCAAAGCGCTCGATCAACTTTGCCGCGTACCACCCCGCGGCCCGATGCGCAGCCTGCGACTGTGCCTCGCTCTCTGCATGAACCAGCGCCCGATCGATCTCATCGATCTTCAACGCCGGCGCCGCACCATTCGGTTTGACCTCATCACTCCAGGCCTCCACCAGCCCCTCGCGCAGCCAAAGCGGAGTCCCACCCGAAGCCTCGCCCTCGACCAAAGCGTGCAAAAACTCGTGGCGCAAGACAGAGACCAGCAGCCCACGCCCCATCAGCGTGCGCAACGGCTGTGTCCCAATCCAGTTCCCCTCGGTAAACGCCGCAACCCACCCCGGAGCCAGCGTCCCATCGCGAAACGCCGTCGTCGAATGAAAGGCGCGCACAGTAATCGTCTCCGCCGGCTGCAATCCGGAGCGGCTCTCAGCCTCAGCCAGCGCCTGGCTCAATCGGGGCAGATAAACCGCATCAGCGGGGTCGAGAGTTTCCAGATCGAATCCCTGCCCGCTCACCCTCTGCCAGCTCAGCCTGGTCCCTTCGTCGGCAGCTGTAGCCCCAGGAAAATACTGTCCCAAAATCTCGGTAACATCGTGCCCGCTCGCGCCCATCGCCGCTGCACCTGCCTGGCAAAGTCCCACCCCGTGCCCCGACCCTCGTCCATGAAAGTAAAAGCGATCGCCCTGCCCCGAGACCTCAAACCAGTTGCTCAAAATTTTGTTCCAACCCAGCGCGCGCCCCACCGCCAGCCGAAAATCTTCCGCTGAAATCTCCTTCGAATCCGCCAGCAGCGCAACCGCCCTACCCGATTCGCCTCTCTGAGCAACCGTCAGGCTCTTCCACCCAGGCCGTGCCAGTCCGGCCGCGGCCAGCGCTGACGTCAACTCCGTCAAAGACAAATCCGCCGCCCACTCCCGCGCGCCGCCAGCCGTGCAATATCTATCAGAACGCGAAGATAGCCACGGCATCGCCTTCCTGCCCACCCCATTTCCAGGCCAAACCTCGGCCGGCGAAGCGGTGCGCCCTCCGCAATTCTGATGGAACCACGCCTCAGCCCGCTGCCCATGAAACCACAGCGTCTCGCCCGCGGTAGACAGCGTTGCAGCGTGCGCCGCGGATTGCCGTCCCGCATTCCCGCCCCAGTGCAGCAGTTGGCAGTGCGTCGAATCGCACAGATCGTAATCGGCGTGACCGTGCGCCTGGTGCAACGCAAACGACCGCACCACAATCGCCAGAGCCTTCAGGCTCTCCGCGCTGTCTCCGGCTCCGCTCTCGCTGGCAACCACGCGCTCCACGTAGCTCTCCACCGGTAAGGTGGCAGCCAGCACTAGCTCTCCGTTGCGAGCCCCGATGCGCACGGGGTTGCGCAGCGTAATTCTTTCGTCGTGAGCAGCCAACGAAAAAGCCCCAGTCAGCCGGACCGACGCCCCCTCGTCTTTTCCCTTGATCTCCAGCCGAGCGCCAACAGCGCGAATCACCACCGGCCGTACAATCGCAACCGCCGCGCACCCATCGCACTCCCGCATCACCGCGCCGCCCTCCGCTGCCGGCGATACAGTAACCTCCTTATCGTGCCAAAGCGTCCACAACCCCACGCGCAAAGTTGCAGAAGAGTGCGCTGCCGGCTTCGCAATCGAACCCTGTCCGCCGGCCAAGCCAACAGCAACCAGAGCCATCGCCAAAACAGCGCCCCATCGACTCACCAATCCCGCCTTCATCGCGCCGTCCGCCTCAGCGGAGAATGCGCCAGCACCTCGGCAGCCACGCGCGCAGCATCCGCCCCATGACCAGCCGGCAGATAAACCACAATGACCACCCGCGCAGCATCCGCCGGAGCAACCCCCGCAAACCACCCATGCGTTTGTCCGCCCCCAGTCGCGCTGGCCGTCCCAGTCTTTCCCGCCACCGGAACCCCTCCCAACCCAGCCGCCCCGGCCATTCCAAAGCTCGCCGAATCCCCCATTCCCGCCTTCACCACCCGCGCCGCCTCAGTCCCCTCATGTGCCGCCAATTGCAAACCCAGCCACCGATAAGCCGCCGCCAGCTCCAGCGGAGTCACCCTCACTCTCTCCACCCCCAACACCGCCAGTCGTTCATCGTCCACGCTCTCCGGCTCGCGCATCGCAGCCGTAGCCTCTTCCGCCGCCAGCCCCGTCTCTCCCAACAACCCCGTCGGTGCCAGCAGCCCCCGCAACTCCCCCGGTCGCAGCGTCGCCCCCACTGCCGCAAAGTAGCTATTGCAAGACCACGTCAGCGCCTCCCGTGCATCCATGGGGTTCATCTCCGGATGCGAGCAGTTCAGCTCCCGACCCGCCACCGTCAGCTTCCGCGTGCAAGCCACCCGCCGTCCCGGATCCCATCTTCCCCCGCTCACCAGCCCATAAAGCACCAGCGGCTTCAGCGTCGACCCCGGCGCCGCCAGCGTCATCGCCGCCTCATCCATGTGCCTCGCCGCCAGCACCCGTCCACTTGCCTCGTCCACCACCACAATTCGAGCCTCCGGCGCCATCCGTCCCCCGCGCCCCACAGCCCCAGCCCAGCCAGCGGCACCTTGCGCCAGCCCACACCCGGCCCCCGCCAACCAAATAGCAATCAAAATAAGAGTCGCGCCGCGCACACCAAAAGTATCCATCATCCCCCCGCATTCAATCCGTGATTCCCCCACCCCGCCACGAGTATCATCACCCATATGGATCTCGACGCAATCCAATCCGCCCTCCGCGCCTCCTCGCTTGACGGCTGGCTCTTTTACGACCATCACCATCGCGACCCCATCGCCGGCCATATCCTCGGCCTCGATCCCCAGACCCTCATTACTCGCCGTTGGTACTACCTCATCCCCGCCCACGGCGAGCCCCGCAAGCTGCTCCATCGCATTGAGCAGTCCCGTCTCGACTCGCTCCCCGGCTCCCGCGCCGTCTACTCCAGTTGGACTGAGCTAGCCGCCGCCCTCGATGCCATGCTCGCCTCCACCCATCGCCTGGCCATGCAATATTCCCCCAATAACGCCCTCCCCTCCGTCTCCCTCGTCGATGCCGGAACCGTCGAATTCCTCCGCTCCCTCGGCAAGCAAATCGTCACCTCCGCCGATCTGGTCAGTCAATTTGAAGCCGTCCTGACTGCCGATCAAGTCGCCACCCACACCGCTGCCCAGATAGCCATTGACTCCATCCTCGCCGAAGCCTGGCGGCACATAGCTCAAACCATCCGCCCCGCAGACGCCACCGCCACCCCCACCACCCTCACCGAATACGAACTCCAAACCTGGCTAGCCGAAGCCATGCGCCGCGCAGGCCTCACCTTCGACGATGGCCCCAACGTCAGCATCAACGCCAACTCGTCTGACTCCCACTACGAGCCCACCCCCACCCAATCCGACCCCATCCGCAACGGCGACTTCCTCCTCATCGACATCTGGGCCCGTCTCAACCAGCCCGCCAGCATCTTTTATGACGTCACCTGGACCGGCGTCATAGGCCGCGAGCCCACCCCCCGCGAGCAGCACGTCTTTGAAGTAGTCTGCACCGCCCGCGACGCCGCCATCACCGCCGTCCAGCAAGCCTTCGCGGCCAACCGCCCCATTCGCGGCTTTGAGGCCGACGACGCAGCCCGCTCCGTAATCCGCGCCGCCGGATTCGCTGACCAGTTCACCCATCGAACCGGCCACAACATCGCCCAGGACATACACGGCGCTGGCGCCCACCTTGACAACCTCGAAACCCACGACGACCGCTTCATCCTCCCCCACACCTGCTTCTCCGTAGAGCCCGGCATCTACTTGTCGGAATTCGGCGTCCGCAGCGAGATCAACATGCTAACCGCCCCCAACAAAGCCTGGGTAACCGGCAAAATCCAGCAAGAGTTAGTGCGCATATAAAGAATGTCAAAATAAGCAAACGCACCGTAGGCACAGAGGTAAAGGACATCAAACGCGCCGTAGGCGCAGAGTTCGTTAGCCCCGCGCTTCACCGGGGTCCCCAAGAAACGGTCTTTGTTTCTTGGGGCGGAAGCGTGGGGAAAAGGAATTCCATAAGTTCGTTACGGAGTCCCGTAGGGACGGCGCAAAGACGCTGTTCATGAACGAACCAATAGTTCTGAAGAGATGCAAGATCCCTCACCACAAATCTGTCATCCTGAGAGACCGAAGCGCGGCGTAGGGAGTCGAAGGACCAGCGGTTTTTCTCACCCACAAAATCCACCAAAATGAACGTGCGCATTATCCCCCAACGCATCCTCTTCCCGTGGGGAAGACGTGAAAATAGCCCCGGGTGAAACCCGGGGAAAGCATTCCCATCAACCCCTCGCGCCCCGTAGGGCCGCGCTGAAGTGAAGAGTACTGGCCTTAGTTCGCACAGAAACTCCCCAAAAAATGAACGAGGCCTTAGCCTCTGGCGATGCACCTTCTGATCGATTCCGAGATGCCGACTTAAGATTACTTATTAGGATTCGATATCGCCTACAACGTTGGAATGCCGCAGGAGCGGAGATATTCGGATGTGCCATCGTAAAAAGATGGGGGACGGGTGGGGTCCGACCGGTCCCCATTGGGGACGAAGATGGCCATCCCCTGCCGCGCTCGTGTCAGAATCACTCGATATGCGTTCTTGAGATAAAGACGCTTAGACTCATCATTTACGGATTGCCATCTTGTTCCCTTGAAGGTCTAAGAAATCCAGATCCCGTCCCTATGATGGAAGTCTCCGTCCCAACATACGCCGACCCAATCCAGCTCAAGACCTTGGACTGCAAACTCGCTGGCAACATCTTCAAGGTAATAGGAGGATCTGACATCTGCTTTGTCGTTCAAAAACCAATTCACTGGTTCTATCGCCGCCTTAATGTAGATCCCTTCTGGGCGAAGGCGTTGCGCCCCTGAGGACGCAACTAACCCGAACCGCTCTGTTCCGCGAGCGCGATCACGGAGCCACTGCTTTGCCTTGTGAAGGTCACGAGTCAAATAGATTGGGTAGTCGGCTTGTATGCTCTTGTATGTGTTTCGCGCAGCCTCGGGCTCATTGTCGATGACATGGCCTATGAATCCGGAAAGAGATTCCGCCCTATAGGAGCGCATCGAAACTGCGAGGTGAAGATGTTCACTTAAGCGAACTCTTGGAGACGTCAGGAACTGCTCCAACCTGCATCGCGAACCGTACTCAGCTAGTGTAATGCGAGGCGACAAATGGACTTCCCAATTGGGAAACTTGGATTCAAGTGCGCTGATCCATTCCGATATGCCAGCCTCTCCAGTGTTGATTTCCTGGCCGCTACCAACCGAGCAAACGATCGTGCACCAATCTGGATGACGATCCATCACGCGGATGAGAAATTCCGGCTCTGACATATCGAAGTCGAGGCGCCCTCGTTTCCGCTGCATGAAGCTAGAAGCCTGTTCACGGTTCCAGGCTCTTTGAGCCTCATCAAATACCGCCGCCTTTTCCACGGGAATTTCTTCGTTCCCAATATATTGATCCCGAAAATGATGGATATTCTGGATAAAGCTGCGCACTTCACGCTCAGCCACTGTCTTCTTGACTTCCTCACGCCGAACTTTGTCGCGGGCAAGCGCCTCACGAAGCACATCGACGAGCGGGCCGTTGCCGGACAAGAAGACAGCATGTTCATCGCTGTGTTCATCCGAGCGCCGGGTAGCGATATTCAGTCCGGCGAGAGTCTTCCCTGAACCGGGTACGCCAGTTACGAAGCAAATGGCCTTCTTTTGGTTTGAGCGGGCTTCATCGATTACCCTACCGACGCTGGCACTCGTTTCTCGAAGATTCTCGGCGCTAGCATCAGATCGTGAGATATCAATGACGCTGTGAGTTTGATAGAGAATTTCAGCCGCCTGGATGATAGTAGGGGTAGGTTTGTATCCCTTGGCCATCCACTCTTTTACATCGATTATTGGGAAGGTTTGCTTCGCGCAAATATCTTCCATAAGATCTGCGAGCCCCGCCGCGTTAGTTCGGACGGGCTCAGCGACCAAATCGTCAGCAAATTTGAGTCCGGAGATTTCATTGGGCTTTGCATTCGTCGAGATCAACACCGGAACAATCGCCACTGAATGGCTGCCCTCATGGAAATTCTTCAAATCGAGAGCGTAATCCACAACCTGATCAAGAGCACTGGTTGAATGCTCGGTGGCTCCAACCTTGAATTCAAGAAGGAAGACGATGTTTTCCGAAACCAAAACGGCATCCGCTCGTTTGCCCATTCTTGGAATGTAGAATTCTAAAAATATTCTTTCTCCTGACCGGGCCGCCAAGGCAGTCTTGAGAATCGAGATTTGCTGGAGCCAGGCCCAACGCTGGGGTTCATCCAGGGCGTGATGATGCTCTGTTGTAAGAATGCCGAGGATACGCTCGTCGTTTTCCTTGAGGAAATTAGATACTGCCTCACTGTAGTAGGCCTTGATCGGCATTCGAATCCTTATGTCCGCCTATCGTACACTCCGCTCAGAATATCTCAAGTGATCGGGCTCATCACGGGCGCTTGTCAGTCGCGCCAGCGACTTAGTTCAAGCGCCCTAGCGTTCTCCAGACGCCCCACCACTGACACCCCGCGCCCCCTAGTGGGGCGCGGGGTGTCAATTTACGTTATTTTGCGTCAGTTTTGGATACCGGTATGCCCCTCATCCTCCCCCCGCAGACGCACCGACTTGCTGACTCGCTGACTAGCTAATCATCTCGATCCGGTCGCTCTATTCCCAAGTCCCTAGTCCCTATTCCCTAGTCCCTATTCCCTGTCTTTCCCCAATCACCGGCCCCATCTTCTCCGCCACCTTAGCCAGCTCAAAAATCACTTTGAAATTAGCCTCCTGTTCCGCCACCCCCCGCTCTGTCTTCCGAGGCCGAACCCTTACTCCCTCCTTCCGCAACCACGTCCGCAAGTTCATTAGAAAAACCTCCCGCCAGCCGATCGCTTCCAGCCACGGCTTCCTCTTCGCCTCCCGCTCCTCTTCCCTCCGAATCCGCACCTTCTCCCGCACATCATTTTGTTCATCGGCCAGGTCTTCGAGCGTCCCCTCCATCGGCACAAGTGCATAAACCAGTTCGCACCCCAATCCCTTCGCTGCCCGTCTCAGTGTCTCCAGCTTGATCCGCGAATCCTTCTCCGCCTCCTCCATCCGGTGAACCTCAAACCGGCAAACCCCCAGCCGCCCAGCCACCATATCCACCGGCAGTCCCACCGCCTGCCGTATGTTTTTCAGCCACCCCTCGCCGCCAACCCTCCGTCTCTTCGCCAACCGAAACGCCAGCAAGGTCTCGTCGAGCTCCCGCCGCAGCTTCTCCCGCTCAAATTCCTTCATTCCGTCCCCCACCAGACAAATAGCAAAAACCGTAAAGATAACTCGTTTTAGCGCACATTTGCGCACATCTCCCCAAAATGCCTCGCATGTCAGTCAAAATAAAAAGGTTAACCCGTGTTCCGAGAATCGCCAAAAGCTCGAAGAAGTATACTTATAAGTCGATACTCTCTACCGGCACCCTATCTGGAATCAGCAACTTACGCCAATCCACATCCTCAGAGCCCCTCAAAAAATCCACACTTGTCCAATTCTGCGCGAATCACGTGTAATTATATGCAAACAAACTTCCCCCTAAAAACCGCATTCTCACGCGGGATTCGAGCTCCCTAACCCCTAATCCCTGAGCCCCAACCCCTAACCCCTGCCCCACTGCGTTATAGTCAAAAAGGAATGGCAACCGAACAGAACGCCTCTCGAAAAAAAGACTCAAACCAAGGTTTCGTCTATCTGCCCCTCATCGCCGGCTGGCTGGTGCCTGGCGCGGGCCATTTTCTGCTCCATAAATGGGGCAGGGGAGCGCTGCTTGCCGCATCCATCCTCAGCATGTTCGTGCTCGGCCTGGCCATGCAAGGCAAGGTCTACGGCGGCGCGCACGACGTTCTCGATCTGCTCGGCCTTGCCGGCGACCTGGGCAATGGGCTGCTTTACTTTGTCAGCCGATTTCTGGGGCTGGGAGCGGACCAGGTGATGGTGACGACCGCCGACTACGGCACACGCTTCATCGTGGTAGCCGGCCTGCTCAACGTAATCGCCGCCGTCGATGCGCACAATCTACGCACCGGGAGGAAGTCCTAGTGTTCAAGCCCTCTCATTTTGCCGCGGTTGTGCTTTTCTCTCTCTTCGCGTCAGTAGTCTTTGGCATCACACAACGCGAGACCCCGCGCAGCATGATCCGCTACGGAATCTACTGCTTTGTACTATTCGTAGGCTCTGCAATTGTGCTCAGCTGGGTAATGTTCCTGATCGCGCGCTAAAAAATCAGGCTGTAAAAAGATTTTCAAAATTGATCTCTGATCTCTGATCCCTGACCCCTATCCAACCGTCTCCCGCTGCCAGACCGCCGCATCGAACCGGTGCGCGCAGTTATATCCCTCAGCCAGATAAAGCTCAATTGCGTGGGTATTCGATTCGGTAACGGTGAGCGAAATCTTGCTCGCTCCCATCCGCATGAAGTTGAATGCGGCCACGGAAAGCAATTTGCGCGCCAGCCCCTGACGGCGGTAGGCGGGATGCACACAGACCTGAGTAATGTGTCCGCTCTCCGGGCTTACCCTCGATCCCAGTACCAGCGCGATAAAAGCCCTGCTTCGTTTATCCACTATCACATGCGAAACCTGCGCGGAGAAGGCCCCGCACCCCGCGTAGCGCACAATGTTGTGGAGGAAGCGCTGCGATCCGTGCGCGGTGCGGTATTGGTCGTTGATGGCGCTGTCGGGATGATCGCGATAGGCCTCGGTGATCAACTGCCCGGCCTGCGAAAGATCTTCGTCCCGCCAGGGGCGCAACTCCAGATCTCCCGGCAAATCCACCTGCGGTGGGCCCCAAAAGCCATCGATTTGTTGCACCATAAAGAGTCTTTGGAAGACCCCAAATCCAGCATCGCTAAAGGCCCCAGCGTGCGTCCCTGATGGGTGCAGCAGCAGTTGCGATTCGATGCGATCCACCTGCGGCGAGTTCTGGAGCAGCTCAAAGAGATGCCGCAGCAGCTTCCCCTCAATTGCGTGGGCCTCGCTCGCTTGGGCCTCGCCCGCCTGGCCCCGCAGCGCAAACACGTCGCCAATCACCGCCTTTGTTTCCTCGTAGACGCAGAAGGCATAGCCGGTAATCTGCCCTTCCTCCACCGCCGCGTAGCCAGGAAGCATGTGGCTGTCCAGGTACTGCATCAGCAGCTTGACTGAAGTCCTGTAGTCCCAGTGCAGCCGCTGCTTCCACAGTTCACCCTCGGCCTCCAGCACCGGGCGCAGCATCGGCGAGGTAAAGTGCCGCAGGTCGAGAATCTCAATGGAAACGCCCGATGCCATAGTTCATCACTCAAAGTTACCGGCCACCCACCATATAAATCACCAGTCCCTGCTCCGGCCAGGTAAATAGCTGCTCAAAATGGCGGCCCTCGAAGTACTCATCCAGCGCCTCCTGGGTATGCAGGTCCACCCCTCCCCGCCCCGATACGCGCACCACAAGCAAATGTTGTTCGTCCGGAACGCCACTTTCTTCGTAATTAACAACCTCCCGATTGCGGTAAAACGAAAGTCCGTACTCGGTGTCGCGCCGCACTCGAAAGACCGCAATGGTCTCACTGGCTGAAGCATAAGCGGCCAGCCGGTCGGCCAGAAGGCGCGCGGAGTAGGAGCGATCAAGCAGGTGAATTACGCGCTTGGTGGCGACCACCTCGGGACTGCCGAAGAACGGGCCCACGCCATAAAGGAAAAAAACCAGCACCACCAATACGCCGGTTGTGACCAGCCGCAGCCGCGCCACGCCGAAGCCGTTTACCACAACTAAAATTAGCAGTGCCGCGCCACACGCCGCCAGCGCAGCGGCAACGATCGCGTTCGTGGGTGGCATCTGCGAGCCGTGGGCTACAAACCATGGTAGTAACAGCACGGCCATGGTCGTTACGCCACAAAGCATGACATGGCCCAATAGCACCCAGCGGTTCAGCCCTGCCTGCCGTCGGCGGAAAAGGTAGTCGCCGGTGAGGATGGCGATGGGAGGAATTGAAGGCAGAATATAGCCCGGCAGCTTGGAACGCGAAAAGGAGAAAAAGACAATGGGAATCAGCGCCCAGAGCACCAGAAACTCTGGAAAGGCATCGCCGGGGGCGCCAGCGCAGGGCTTGCAGACGCTCGAGTGGCGCAGCCGCCACTCGCGCACCGAGGTCTGGATGCCATCTGCCAGCGCGCGAACGGCAATCACCGTCCAAGGCATAATCGCCAGCAGCGCCACCGGCACGTAGTACCAGAATGGCTGTACGTGCTGATAGCGGTCGGTGGCAAAGCGCAGCAGATTATGCTCGAAAAAGAATTCGCGGAAGAATGTGGGATTCTGACGCTGCACGGCAATAAACCAGGGCAGCACCATGGCGAAGTAGAGCGCCACGCCCGGCCACCACAGAGTGCGGCGCAGGATGGACCACTCGCGGCGCAGAAAAGCGAAGGCGATGATGATGATCGCGGCCAGGAACGGTGCGACCGGCCCCTTGGCCAGCGTGGCGACTCCGGTAAAGAAATAAATATCGAAGAGCCAGAACTTGGAATCGGTCTCGTACCACGCATACCACCCGAGCAGACCGATGGCCAGGGGCGCCGCCATCTGCATATCGGTGGAGGCGCCGCGTGCAAATCCCATGATGCCGGCGCAGGCCACGGTAATCAGTGCCGCATCCAGGTGACCGCCGGGACGAAAGCGCCTCATATGCAGATAAATGAGGCCGATCATCACGAAGGCGAAGGTAGTGGAGGGCAGCCGCGCGCTCCAATCGTGCACGCCGAAGTCGCGGAACAGGAACATCGCGCGCCAGTAGTAGAGCGCCGGCTTCTCCAGCCACGGCAGTCCATACAGATAGGGCGTGACGCAAGCGCTGAGTTTGCCTTTTAGGGTTTGTGCGGCGTCAAACCTGTCCAGCATCTCGTGGGCAATCTGCGCGTAGCGGGGTTCGTCTGCTCCCACCAGTCCCAATCCGTCGCCGCCGAGATACGGAGTAAGTCCATAGCAAAGAAAGTAGACGGTGAAAACAAGAAAGATCAGCGCTTCGCAGATGCCCGTCCACGACGGCATTCGCCAGCACAGTTTATCCGGCGCGTCCGGATCGGCCGGCTTCAGAAAAGGCCCCAGGTAGCCAAGAATCCATTTTGGCAGTCGTTTGCGTCCGCTTGAAGGTGAATCGGGTGCAGAGGTTTCGTGAGTCGTTTCCACTTCCAGGTTTTCTCCACCGGGCGGGCTTAGCGCGTTCCGCTCCCGCCGGCGATTCCGGCTTTAGTCAGGCAGTCTAAGTCTCTCGGCCTGCTTGCGGTCCACGCCTCAAATAAAGTGCAGCGCAGGTGCACAAGATTCGACAGGGACAAGGCTAACAGATTCATGCCGATTCTCAAGGGCTATCAGTCCTTTATCTTCAGTTAAATCAGTCCGGTCTTTCAGCTTCGCTCGGCTGAGGTTTTATTGATCACGCGGGGGCCGGCGTTTTCGGCTTCGTTTTCGCGCGTTCTCTCGCCGCCCGCTTGTCCCTCTGTTACATGCTGCTCCTGCGCCGAACTCTTTTGCCGTTTGCGCGATCGATCCATCAACTCCACAATGCGCGCCTGGTAGCGCCCGGAGCGGTCTGCAAGAAAACTCAGCTCCGGCACGTGGCGCACGCCCATGCGTTCCTTCAACTGAAAGCGGATGTAACCCTTGGCCGCTTCCAGCCCGGCGATGGTATCCACTTCGGCCTGGGCAATATCCTTGACCGCGCAGTCAACGGCCACGTAAACACGCGCAGATTTTCCCCCCGGGTTAAGCGCCACCTCCGTCACGTAACAGAAATTGATGCGGGGGTCGGAGAGTTCGCCCTCGATCATGGTTGCGATCTCCACTCGCAACGTCTCGGCCACGCGGTCCTGATGATGCTTTCGTCCTCTGTGCTCTGGCATAACGACCACTCCATACCGGTTAAACAATTCAGCATAACAGAGGCGGAACGGAGAGTTCGGCAGTAAACCCTCGGGACATCGTCATACTAAGGTGGTTCGCGCTCTCGAGGCTCTTGAAGGCAGACTCCTCAAGGAGCTCGAGCAAGAAGATGGCGGGGGGCTTTTATCCCGCATTAAGCAAACGTAGTGGACGTGGACTTTAGCCACGGCGCGGATTCCGCATGAACAAGCTGACTTGATCAGAGTTTCCAAAGACCATCACATCCCCATTGGCCACATAGTTGCTGCTCTCATCCGATGAGCCGATCCTCCTTTCGAGCTTGCCAGCCGGATGAAACCCAGCGGCTGTCGTTCGAGCAGCAGCAAGATTTTCCGCCCACAGCCATTCAGGCGTGGCTGTTAACCGCACTCGGCCATTACGAAGCAGGGCAAACAGCGGAGGCGGAGCGCATGTGCCTGCAAATTTTGTCCATTGATGTTCGCCATGCCGACGCCCTCTACTTGCTGGGCATGATCGCCTACAAGACGGGCCGTATTCCGGTCGCCGTCTCCATGATTCGTCGCGCAATCGCTGTCAATCCCCGGCGGCCCTACTATCACTCCAACCTGGGCAACGCGCTTTGCGCTCAGGACAAGCTCGATGAGGCCCTACTTTGTTTTGAGCACGCGTTAGAGATCGATCCCAACTACGCTGAGGCCAGGTTTAACCACGGCAACGTGTTGCGGGAGCAAAAGAAATACGACCAAGCCGTGGTCTGCTATCAACGAGCGCTTGCCGTCAAGCCCGGCTACGTCGATGCCATGTGCAATCTGGGCATCGTCTACGGTTTGCAAAACAAACTCGACCAAGCCGCCTCCATCTTTAAAAATGCACTCACAGTCGCTCCAGACCGCACGGATCTTATCTGCAACCTGGCCGACGTTTTCCATACCCAGGGAAAGCCCAGCCAGGCCGTGCCCTTGTTTGAGCGCGCCTTGGCCCTCAAGCCCGATCAATACAAGGCCTGCAATTGCCTCTGCAACGCCTGCTTTGACCTGGGCGATCTGGCTCGGTCCATCGCTTGGAATCAGCGCACCCTGGCCATCAAGCCCGATTATGGCGAAGCGTTAATGAACAAGTCCCTGCTCGAATTGCTTCAGGGCGATTATGCCTCCGGCTGGCGCAACTACGAAGTCCGTTGGAAGGTCTATAAGTCACGGCTCTTTGCTCAGCCTTTGTGGAGCGGTCAGCCACTTGGCGGCGCGCGCATCCTGCTCCACGCCGAGCAGGGATTGGGCGACTCGCTTCAATTTCTGCGCTATGTGCCCAAGGTCATTGATACCGGAGGCGCTGTTGTCCTGGATGTGCCTGTCAATCTCCACCGCATCGCCGCGCTTATTCCTGGCATCACGACTTTGGCCAGCGCAGGCACTCCACTGCCGGCCTTCGACTTCCACTCCCCACTTCTTAGCCTGCCGTTGGCCTTTGGCACCACCCTCGAAACCATCCCTGCGCAGGTTCCTTATCTCGCAGTCCCCGCGGAAGCGCTCAAAAAAGCAGCCGCACTGTCTTGGCCCGCACACGGCCTGCGTGTCGGCTTGGCATGGTCCGGAAATCCGAGTCACCCCAAGAATCGTCTTCGCTCCATTCCCCTGGAACTCCTCGCACCAATCTTCAAGCTTCAAGGCGTACATTTTTACTCGCTCCAAATGGGCCCAGCGGCCGGAGAACTCAAAAAGGTGCAGGCAGCCATCACCGACCTCGCCCCTCACGCCTGCGATATGGCCGATACCGCGGCGCAGATAGCCCAAATGGATCTGATCATCTCCATCGATACCTCAATCGCCCACCTGGCCGGCGCCCTGGGCAAGCCGCTCTGGGTCCTGCTCACCCGCCTGCCCGACTGGCGCTGGCTGCTCGACCGCGAAGACAGTCCCTGGTATCCTACCGCCCGCCTCTTCCGCCAGAAAAATTCGGGCGACTGGCAACCGGTAATCGAACGTCTGCGAACGGCCCTAGAGGAACTCGCCGTTCAAGAATTATCCGCTCAGTAATCAACTCTTGAGCACATCCACGCTACGACTGCACGGCGCGTTCCAGCTCCGCAATATCAAGTTTCTTCATCTTCATCATGGCCTGCATGCCCCTTGAATCCTTGATGAGCTCGAAGAGTTGAACAGGAACAATCTGCCAGCAAAGCCCGAATTTGTCCCTGAGCCAGCCGCACTGAATCTCGCTGCCTCCGTCGGTCAGTTTCTCCCAGTAGTAGTCCACCTCCTGCTGCGAGCCGCACCGCACGAGAAACGAAACGGCCTCGTTGAATCTGTGGTCAGGACCGCCGTTGAGTGCAGTAAACTTCTGTCCGTCTATCTCGAAAGAAATGGTGATGATACCGCCCTTGGGGCCGGGGGAGTTACCGGGGTTGCGCAGTTCGCCGAGCCGCCGCGAGTTCTTGAATACGCTCAGGTAAAAATCGACCGCCTCTTCAGCGTTCGCGTCGAACCAGAGAAAAGGCGTAATACGGGGAAAGTTTTCGAAAGCGCTCATTGAAGGCTCCTTGAATTTATTTTGCCGATGGCCTTGCAGATTGCTCGTGCGACCGCGTTTACCCCGGAGAGGGAACTGCGGTCCATGGCAGATTTTAATCATGGGGGGATTGCAAAACGCAAATAAAATATGTACGTTATTTTTGTGGCCGGTAGGCCTACCGCGGTGCCCGCGAGATCTTTCATTTATTCTGTCAATCTCCCCAATCCATCCCCAGAAAGGAAGATCGAAAACCATGGAACTGACCACGTACCTGAACTTCGGCGGCAACTGCGCTGATGCGCTTCACTTCTACGAGCAGCATCTCGGCGGAAAAATCCTCACCATTTCCACCTACGGCCAGATGCCGGGCGCGAAAGAACAATCCCCTGAACAGGCCAAGTTGGTAATGCACGCCCGCATCGAAATCGCGGGCACGCTGATCATGGCCAGCGACGCTCCGCCGGATCGTTATCAGCCCATGCGCAGCGTCTATCTTGCACTTTCGGTCGACAGCAACGAAGAAGCCGAGCGCCTGTATTCAATACTCTCCGAAGGCGCCGAGATATTCATGAAGATGGAGGAGACCTTTTTTGCTCACCGCTTCGCCATGCTCCGAGACAAGTTCGGCACGTCATGGATGATCATCCACGAAAAACCCATGCCTCGTGGCGCTTGAGGGACTGATCAATAAACTGGACCATGCAAAAAACAGGGGCCAGGCTGCGCCGAGTCTGTAACCTCTGCTTTTCAGCTTTCCAGATACTCCCAGAAGCTATCGGCCAGCTCTGCTCCCAGCTCGTTGGTCATCCGCAGCGCAGCTCGTTCCACTTCTTCAATCAACCCGTGCAGGTAATCGCGGGAGCGGGAAACGGCCACCACCCCCAGCGTGGCCGACTGCCAAACCACCGCCTCGTCCATCTCCGCCACTGAGACGTTGAAGCTCTGCCGCAGTTGATCTTTCATTGAACGCACCACCTGCCGCCGGTCTTTTAGCGACTGGGCATGCTCAATGCGGATTTCGAGCGTCAATTGGGCGACAGGCATGGAGTCACCGAATTTACATCGCTAGTGTAAGGCCGTTCGCAGCCGACGGGCGCAATTTATTTTTTTATGAGATTAGAACCCTTGGCCATTCCGCCCCTTGTAATTCGTCCTACACGGCAATCGGATATAATCCGGGCGTTGCTTCCATGCGAAGCAGCGGAGGACTGAAATGGACGTTGTGTTCGTAGTTTTGCTGGCAGTGGTCGCCATTATCGCTTTAACTCTTATCCTGGGAAGCTTCTTTACCGTAAACACGGCCCAGGTGGCTATTATCACGCGTTTCGGCAAGTTTCTTCGTGTGGCCGATCCTGGTTTGAACTGGAAGATGCCCTACTTTGATTCGGTCTCCGGCGTTGTAAGTCTGCGCGTCAATCAGATTTCGCTCACCATGGAAACCAAGACCAAGGACAATGTCTTCGTCACCATTCCGATTTCGGTGCAGAATCGCGTTCGCCCCGAAAAGGTCTTTGATGCCTACTACAAGTTGTCTGACCCGACAGCGCAGATCCAGTCCTATGTTGAACAGGTGATTCTCGGCCATGTTCCCGGCATGACACTCGATGAGGTCTTTGCCTCTCAATCCTCCATCGCCGCGGCGGTCAAGCAGGAACTGGATGCCGATATGGCCACATTCGGCTTCGAGATCGTCAACGTGCTGGTTACCGATATCGTTCCCGACGCCAAGGTCAAGTCCGCCATGAATGACATCAACGCCGCCCAACGCGAGCAGGTAGCCGCCAACGCGCGCGGCGAAGCTGAGAAGATCCTGGTAGTCAAAAAGGCCGAGGCCGAAGCGGAGAGCAAAGCGCTGCAAGGGCAGGGAATCGCCAATCAGCGCCGGGCGATCATTGAGGGCCTTCAGACTTCGGTCGAGCAGTTCCAGAAAGCGGTCGAAGGTGCCTCCGCCAAAGAGGTGATGCAGCTAGTTCTGGTCACGCAGTACTTTGATACCTTGAAGTCCATCGGTGAGAGCGACAAAACCAACACGCTCTTTCTGGCTCATACGCCGTCTGCCGTCAAGGAAGTCTCCGATCAGATCCTGGAATCCATGCTGGTCGCCGAACGATCGAAGAGCTGACCAGTTTAAGAGAACAATACTGATTCGTGTCAGGCGTTCCCAGCTGTCGTAGCGCACAAAGAGAAATAACTCTGTTAGCGATGCTAGCTTGCTAACTAGCTATCCCCCGCGCGAGCGGGGGCTAACTAGATACATTTGCCTGGCTCAGTGCTGCAATTCGCCTGCGGCAAAAACGAAACCCTGCTTAGTCTGAAAACCGTGCCAATTGTTCCGCAGCCGGCTTTCGCGTAAACAAACTCACCACCACCATAGCCGCAACAGCCGCAAAGAGCGCCGGGAAAATAGCGTCGCGCGCGGCCACGACGGGCGGAAAAATCGTCCTGACCGCATCAATATCCCAGGCCAGCGTAACCACAGTTCCCGCGCCGATCGCGGCAACAGCTCCCCACGCCGTTACGCGCTTTGAATAAAACGCAGCCAGCACCACCGGTGTCAACGCCGCGGAGTAGATGGTATAAGCCCACATCATTTTTTTCAGAATGCTCTCCGCATAGACTGCCTGCGAAAGCGCCCAGCATCCGAGTATGACGACCGCCAGCCGTGAGACGATTAGTATCCGCTTATTTGAGGCCCTCGGCGCAATGTAGCGAACAAAAACATCCTCCACCAAATTGGTAGCTGGCGAGAACAAATAATTTGAAGCCGTCGAAATCACCTTGGCAAAGACCGCTCCCAACAGCAGCGCTCCCATCATCGCGGGCAGTCCGTGCCGCGCCGTGTAAGGAATAATTTCCCGTGGATGCAACGCCACTTCGCCCGTAGGATACAGCGCCCGCCCAAAGATGGCGATAGCCACAATCAGCGTCTCCAGCAGCATGGTCCCCAGGATCCATCCGACCACTGAAACGCGCGCGTCCTTCTCCGATTTTGCTGAGAAAAACTTCTGATACATTACCTGGTTGCCCAGCATCAGCAGCAGCACAGGCACCATAAACTCCAGTCCGCGCAGCACGCCCATCCCTGCCGATTGGCGCACATGCTCCGGACTCAAACGGTAGTTGCCCAGCACCTGAAAGTACTCAGCCGGCAGCGTCGCGTGCAGCCCCGCCCATCCTCCCGCCTTGAAAAACAGCATCGGCGCGGCCAGGCAGCAGATCACTGTAACCATTGATCCGATAGCCACATCCATATAAGCCACTGACGACATTCCCGCCAACGCCGTGGTTAAAATGACGAATGCGGCAATCAAATAAGTTCCCAGCTCCGGCGTGACCGTATCTGGAAAAATCAAGTGCAGCACGTCTCCGCCGCCCTTGAACTGGTAACTCGTGATCCCAACGTAGGCAAACAAAATCGCAATCGTCCCCAGCACCCGAGCCGTCTGGTTATAGCGCGCCTCCAACAAATCGGGCAGTGTGAACTGCGCAAATTTCCGCGCTCGCGGCGCAATAAAGAAGATAAGCAGCAATCCCAGCCAGCCACCCGCCGGCTGCCACAGCGCGGCAAATCCGTTCTTGTAAGCGTTCTCTGCCCCAGCAAACAGCGAGCCTGCGCCAATCCACGAAGTCAACAGCGTAAGCACCAGCACCGTCGCCGGCAATGATCGCCCCGCCACCAGGTAGTCGGCCTTGGTCTTCACCTTCAGGGCCTGATACACCGCAACCCCAAGCAGCGCAATCACAATAAAGGCCAGAACAGCGACGTAGAGTTGAGACATTCGCAGGCTTCCTCGCGCGACTTACCGCATTCTCAGCAGTGTAAAGGATCGAGCGGACTGCCGTGATGTCCCTTCTCCCTTCGTGACGGCAGCACTGGCCCACATTACATTCATGGTGTACACTGCCTTTCTAGTTCAAAGAAATAGATTTCGAGTCTCTTAATCATGCCTGTTGAAGATAACCTTTGCACGTTGAGCTATTCCCGTGGTCCAAGCAGGCCGCTGCTTGAACTGACCATCGGCGACCTGCTTCACCGCACCGCCGATCGCTTTCCTGATCGCCTTGCCGTGGCCTCCTGCCATCAGTCGCAGCGCATTTCGTGGGCTGAACTCAGTGCTGAGGCCGACCGCGCAGCGCGTGGTCTCTGGTCGCTCGGCATTCGTCGCGGCGATCGCGTTGGCATCTGGTCCACCAACTGCATCGAGTGGGTCGTCATGCACATGGGCTGTGCCCGCGCCGGCGCATCGCTGGTCAACGTGAACCCCGCCTACCGCTCTCACGAACTTCAGTTCACTCTCCAGCGCTCGCGCATGAAGGCTCTCTTCCTCTGGCACAAAGACAAGCACGCCGACTACGAAGAGATTCTGGGCCGCGCATGCCACGGACTCTCGCTTGAGCTCGAGCACACCATCTACTTCGATACGCCCGAGTGGCCGGCCCTCATGGACGCAGACGGCAAGCTGCCTGATTATGTAGCAATAAATGACGTAGCCAATATCCAATACACCAGCGGGACAACCGGCCATCCCAAGGGCGTCTTGCTCACCCATCACAACATCGTCAACGACGGCCAGTACCTCGCTCAGGCCTTCCACTACACTGAAGTCGACAAAATCGTAATGCCGATGCCTTTCTTTCACTGCTACGGCTGCGTCATCGGCACCATGTCCGCGCTCAACTCCGGCGCGGCCCTCATTCTTCCTAACTGGACCTTTGAGGCGCGAACCACTCTGCAGGCCGTCCAGCAAGAGCATGGAACCTCGGTCTATGGGGTTCCTGCCATGTACGTCGCGGAGATGGCGCTGCCTGATTTCAAGAGCTTTGATCTCACTAGTCTGCGCACCGGGATGATGAGCGGCGCGCCTTGCCCAATCGAACTGATGAAGCGCGTCCTCGATGAGATGCACTGTAAGGAACTGATCATTGCGTACGGTCAGACTGAGTCTTCGCCCGTATGCACCGTGAGCGACGCCGGCGATTCCATTGAGGTACGAGTCCACACGGTAGGTCGCGCCATGCCTCAAACTGAGATCAAAGTCGTCTCTCCCAAGACACACGAGACCGTGCCCACTGGCAAACAAGGCGAAATACTGACCCGCGGCTTTGTGGTGATGAAGGGCTATGATGGCGACCCGGAGGGTACGGCGAAAGTGATTGACACTGATGGCTGGCTGCACACCGGTGACCTGGGCATCATGCGCCCGGACGGCTGCATCCATCTCACCGGCCGTTCCCGCGATGTCATTATCCGCGGCGGCGAGAACATCTATCCCCGCGAGGTTGAGGAGTTCCTCTACACTCACCCGAAAGTAGACGAAGTCCAGGTCGTCGGCATCCCAAATGCTCGTCTTGGCGAGGTTGTCGCAGCCTGGGTCCGCCTGAGCCCCGGCGTCGAAGCCACCGAAGAAGAGATTCGCAGCTTCTGCGAAGGCCAGATCGCCTATTACAAAATTCCCGCGCACATCCGTTTCGTAAACGAATTCCCAGCCACCCTCAGCGGCAAAATCCAGAAATACAAAATTCGCGAATTCGAAATCGAGGCCCGCGGCCTGCAGGACGTAGCGAAAACGGTTACGGCGTAACTGGTGAAGAATTGCGGGGGCCCCAGGTCTCGATATTGGGACCTGGGAGTGTCTGAAAGTTGTTCTTACGGCGTAACCGCAACATTATCGAACTGAATCCGATCCCATTCCGTTCCCAGCGCGAACATTCCGTGTGTATGAACAGAATTCTCCACAGTAGCTAGCGCCGCACCATCCAGCGCCGCAACAATCTGTCCGCCGCGGAAGCGCAGTTCCAACCGATGCCACTTGTTGCGATCGATTGTGACAGAACCGGACGCCAGCGTAACCACAGGCTTCTTGAACTCTGCCGACGAAAGCTCCCAAGCCCCATTCGGATTCAATCGCAACACGTATCCGCTAGGTTCGTGAGCTTGGTAGTCCTTGAAAACATCCGCAGAGTCAATGCGTCCCATGATCGCTGCCGGCGCGGTGCTAAGAAAACGCACATCGGCAGCCACGTTGTAATCCTTCCAATCCGAATCGCCGGCCATCGTAAACGGGCCCGGCAACGGACCCCACGAAACCGGTATCTTAGTGATAACCTGTTCCAGACAGCGGCCTGTGCGCCCAACGCAGGGCCGAACCTCAAAAGCTCCATCCTGATCGGCTAAATACTTTGGGGTATGCTCCAACTCCGTCTTTTCAAAATCATCTGCATAAGGAATAGGAAAATTTGCGGCAGGCGGAGGTTGCGCCGTTCCTTTGCCCTGTCCCGAAGTAGTAGTCAGCGAATAAAGCGAATCCGGATCGAAGGTATAAATGAATGCGCCATCCACCGGCTTCAAGTCGGCAACCTTCTCAAAGGTTCGCGAGTTATTCGTCTCCCACAGATGAACTTCGCCCTCGCCCAGTCCACCTGTCAGCCGGAACTTCACGGTCTGCGGGTGCCTCGCATCAATCGTCTCCAGAATCACGCTCCAGTTCTTCTTATCAGGAGAGCGAAGCGAAACATAACTCCCTTTTTCCGGCAAATACCCAGACGCGGAATCGAGATATTGCCAGCCCGGCTGCGCAAACTGCGCGGTGTGCGCCGTGGCCCAAATCGTTCCCTGCACGTTATAGTTTCCGGACCAAGGAGTGTTGGCATACATCAACCCAGAGTTAGGGGCGGCCAGATTGTCGTAATAGGAAGTTATCGGGCTCCATATCTCAGTCGCTGTCATCGAGCCCTCCAGGTAATTCTGGTTATAACGATGCGCAAGAATGCGCCCTCCCACAGCCCACTCGCGGCTGACAAAAGGCCCGCCTCCACCGTTAGGCTGATCTTCGCTGGACCAAAGCGGCTTGCCTGTCTTGCGAGCCGATTCTGCGGTGATGATCTTTCCGTCGACCAGCGGATAATGCACCCCGATCACGGCAACAGCCGCATTCACTTCAGGGTCCTTCAGCATCTCGTCCGCGATGGCCCATGGTCCTGTGCCCTCGCCGGAATACTCATCACAGCAAATAATTTGTGTAGCCAGGTGCTCGGACTTAAGTCGCCGATCAAGTTCTCTGAGGTAGCCAAGATCGAATACCTTCTCGTTCCAAAGCCCGGCATAAGCAATATCAAGTTCGTAATCGCGCTTCGCCGTCTTGATAAAGTCCGCCACATACCCGGCCATCGCTGGAGTATAAAGCGTAGCTTTACCATTCGACTTGGCGCCGACCCATCCTGGCGCGCCCCAGGGAAGAATCTCCAGAATGATGTTAGGATTTCGCTTATGCGCTTCCGCCATTAACCACCATTCGTACCCGCGCCGCGAGTTATGATCCGACGCTGAGCGCATGTGGCTGGGCTCCGAGCCGTCGGTCGAGTTCACATCCGCGCCGATTTCCACCTTCAAATGTTGCAGTGCCGCACCATAACCCGGCCTGAAAAGGTAATCGAGAATCTGGCTGCGTTGCGGTTCCGGATAGTCAATCAGCAGTCGCGATGAAGCTCCCGCGCTCGCCGCTCCCAGGCCGTCAAAGACTCTGCCTTTACCATTGCCATCCAAAACGACGTTAGTCTGTTGGCCATAAGTGGCCCCGGCTCCGACGCTCAACACCAGACAAAATAATGCCGCAACGCGAGCGAATCTAAAATCCCTTGCATACATCTTCCGCCTCCTAAGACTTGCCTTTTCGCAAGCCGGTCTCAATCTCTTCCAGCGATTTCCCCTTTGTTTCCGGCAAGCAAAAATAAAGAAACAGCAAGCCGGCCAAACAGATTGCCGCATAAGTCCAAAACACGTCCGATGTACCCAGCGCCGCATTCATCGATGGAAACGTATAAGTCAGTACGAAGCAAGCAATCCATAGCGCGGTAACCGCTATGGACATTGCGCCGCCACGGATGCGGTTGGGAAAGATCTCCGCAATCACCACCCACACCACCGGCGCCAGTGACATGGAGTAGCAAGCCATGGCAGCAAGCACCAACACCAGCATAGGTAAGCCTTGCACGTGCAAGCGGTAAAAAGCACCCAATATCGTGTAGATGATAGTCAGCCCTGTAACTCCGCTGATCAAAAGAAAGCGCCTGCCATACCGGTCAACTGTCGCCAGCGCAACGAGCGTGAACGCTAGGCTGACAACGCCGGTAGTCACGATGTTGAATAGGATGCCGGAGATCTGGTATCCAGCCGCCGCAAAGACCTCCTGCGCATAGTTGAAAATCACGTTGATGCCGCACCACTGCTGCAGCACCGCCAGCGCGACACCGAGAAAAAGCACCTTTGCCATACCCGGAGAAGATAACTCTGAATAGAAAGAGCTATTCGTCTCCGTAGCGCTCGCAGCAGCAAAATCCCTGAGCACCTGCTCAGCGTAAGTGCGTCCTCCGAGCCTCTCCAGCACCGCGAGTGCCTGCTTATTGCGACCCTTCGTCGCCAGCCATCGCGGACTCTCGGGGACGAGGAACGAAGCCACCAAGAACAGCAGGGAAGGCACAGCCGTGATCGCAAACATCCAACGCCATCCCCACTGCCCGTTCCACGACATAAGAATTTCATGCGCAGTCGCACCTGCCGGCACCGGTCTTGCGATCAGCCAATTCACCACCTGCGCCAGCAAAATTCCAACCACGATTGCCAACTGGTTAAGCGAAACCAGTCGCCCGCGCAGATGCGCCGGAGAAATCTCTGCAATATACATCGGCGAGACCCCAGATGCCAGTCCAATTGCATATCCACCCAGTATTCTCCAGGCAACGAAGGCCGTGAAATGCGCAGCCAGCCCGGTTCCCACCGACGATATCGCGAAGACCAGTGCAGCCATAGTCAGCAGCCGCTTTCTGCCCAGGTGGTTGCTCAATGCTCCTGAGGATATAGCCCCCACCAGGCAACCGATCAGCGCGCAGCTCATCGCCCACCCTTCGATAGATGGCGAATCAAGATGAAAATAGATTTCATAGAAAGGCTTTGCTCCGCCAATGACCACCCAGTCATAGCCGAAGAGCAATCCTCCTAACGCGCCTGCTGAACAAGCCAGCCAGAGATAGATTGAGCTAAAGTTTCCTTCGCGGTCTGCGCTTTCATTCGAAACGGAAATCGAGGGATTCGTCATGCGGGTGCCTGGCGCACCTTTCTGTAATTGGACGCAGCGGGATTTGTTCTTTGTATCCATTGATTATAATCGGAAACATAAATATCAGGAGGAATCGTGAGTTCAAGAAATCTTGCCGTGCCCACAGTTCTATTGCTTGCTCTCTGCAGCCTGCCGCTTGCCGCAAATGCCCAGGGCGCCGCGTCCGCTTTTGCTCTGCACGACGGCGACCGCGTCACTTTCTACGGCGACAGCATCACCAATCAGCGCGAATACACTGAGGACGTTGAAGAGTATGTTCTCACCCGCTTCCCGTCCTGGAAAGTAAGCTTTCACAATGCCGGCGTGGGCGGAGACAGAGTGAGTGGCGGCGGCGCAGGTCCCATCGATCTACGCCTCGATCGCGACGTCTTCGCGTGGCATCCAAACGTTGTCTCCATTATGCTGGGCATGAACGATTTCTATTACCGGCCCGATGAGCCAGGCGTCTATTCCACTTTCACCTCGGGTTACCGGCACCTGGTCGACTCGCTCAAGAAGAACGATTCCGGCGTGCATATCACGCTCATCGAGCCTTCACCCTATGACGATGTCACCCGCTCGTCCAGCGGAAACAACGAGGTCCTTCTCAAGTACAGCGCATTTGTCGCGCAGTTAGCTCAAGAGCAAGGCGCGCAAGTGGCCAACTTCAATACCCCGGTGACGGATGTACTAAAGGCAATTAACGCTGCATCTCCCGCTCTCGCGCCGCAGGTGATTCCCGATCGTGTTCATCCGGAGCAGGGCGGCCACTGGGTCATGGCAGAGAGCCTGCTCAAGAGTTGGCAGGCGCCGTCGCTGGTAACCTCCGTCGCAATCAATGCAGGCGTCAAGCCGGCTTCCGAAGTCGCGAACACCGCCGTTACTGATCTCACCCGCACGAAGGGTAAGATCACCACGAAGATCAGTTGGACACAAGACGACAAAGCGCTTCCGTTGCCATTTCCGCCGTCCGAGGTCGACCCCGTACTTGCACTGGTGCTCAAGTACTCTGATGTCGTCGCGGCGCTTGACCAGGAAACGCTGAAGGTAAGCTCGCTCACGGCGGGAAGCTACGATGTGCTTATCGACGGCCGCAAGATCGGCAGCTTCACTGCATCCCAGCTTGCTGGCGGCATCAATCTCTCGACAATGGATACACCCATGCTCGAACAGGCTCGCCTCGTTGCCTTGGATACGGAAAAAGTAAATTTCCTTGAGTCGCAGCGATTCGAGATAATCCGTAGACCTCCAACCCCGGAACAGTCAGCGACTGCGCAAGCGCTGGCCGATGCTTATTCAGTTGCAGTTGCGCGGCAGCACGGCGACGCACGGCCACTCGCGCACCATTATGAACTGGATCTTGCGAGTACAGCATCCGCGGGGCAATGACCGACATGTAACCATGAGTAACCCGAATCGAACCGAACCTTGATAGTTAGTAGGAAAAATTGCTAAACCAATATAACTATCCGGCGATTTCGTCGAGGACAACGAGATCGCCGGATTCATTTGAGTCCTGTCAGCCGTTTACTGCAGCCATCATCGTCTGTGCATAGCGATCGCCGGCAGCCGCATCCTGCGGAAATATTTTCTGTAACTCCTCAACTAATCCTGGAGCAAGCGATAACTCCGCCGCCGCGGCATTCTCTTCAACATACTTACGCCGCTTGGTTCCAGGAATCGGTATAATATCTTCTCCCTGCGCCAGTACCCACGCCAAGGCTAGCTGGCTGGCAGTTATCCCGTTCTCCGCGGCAAGTTGCCGCACCTTCTCGACCAGCTCGAGGTTGCGCACAAAGTTCTCACCTTGGAAACGCGGAGAGGAGAGGCGGTAGTCGCCTTTTTCGAAATCTATTGGGGATCTGAAGGCGCCGGTTAAAAAGCCACGTCCAAGCGGACTATATGCGACAAAAGCTATGCCTAAACGCCTACAAATTGGAATGATTTCCGGCTCGGGGTCGCGGGACCAGAGCGAGTACTCGGTCTGCACCGCCGTGATGGGATGCACATTATTGGCTCGCTCGATGGTTGCCGGAGCGGCTTCTGAAAGGCCCAGGTACCGCACTTTGCCCTCTTCAACCAGCCGCGCCATCGCTCCGACCGTCTCTTCGATCGGCGTATGTTTATCCACGCGGTGCTGGTAATACAAATCGATCGTCTCCACGCCCAGCCGCCGCAAGCTGCCCTCTGCCGACTTGCGCACGTAGTCCGGGCTGCCGTCGATTCCTCGCCGCTCCGGGTTGGCTGGATCGCGCACGATGCCGAACTTGGTGGCCACAAGAAGCTCGTCGCGCCGCCCCTTGATTGCCTTGCCCACCAGGACTTCGTTCGTATGCGGGCCGTAGATGTCGGCGGTATCGAGGAGGTTGACGCCCAGTTCCAGTGCGCGGTCGATAGTGGCCAGCGACTCTTTCTCGTCGAGGCTGCCGTAGAACTCGCTCATCCCCATGCATCCCAGCCCGATGGCGGAGGCGGTGGGTCCGTTCGATCCCAATCTGCGCATTTTCATTTTTTTGTGCCCGCCTTTCTTGTTACTGGAGCGGCCTGTCTGTCCACAGCGCCTTATCCGCGATCGATTTTACGGGGTACAGCCGCCCGGCCAGCAGGCTCTCGGCTTTTTGCTGGTTCACGTCCTGGGCAAAGAGCCACTTGCGTTCGCCCTTGCCCCACACCTTGGAGAGATCGTCTTCGCTGAGAAAGATATTGGGCGCGTCAGGATAGCAGGAGCCCCACAGCAACGGCGTTCCCTCGCCATGCTGGCCGCAGCGCGGGACCACCATATAGGCCGGCCGGCCCAAGAAGAAGTCGTTGGTGTAGAACACGACCGATGAAGCGTCCGATTGTTCGCCGAAGATGATAAAGGAGTCGGCGTGTGAGCCTTTCTGCATGATTGCGTCGGCCAGCGTCTTTGAGCCCAGCATAGGATCGAAGCGGGCAAAGGCGATGTGCGCGGCAATCAGAAAGACCGCCGAAGTCAGGGCCAGGCTGATGGTCGCGGCCAGGTGCTTGCCCTTGAGCCGCAGAATCCAACCGACAATCGGCCCCGTCAGCAGAGTCACGGCGGCCAGCCCGGCAGGCAGCCTTAGCGCGGCAAACGATGCAAAGGTGAGGTCGAAGAAGTGGGACATGGAGAGCGTATAGTTGCCCACTGCGCGATGCGCCAGCAGGGTGCCGATATCGGCCACATAGGGCAGGTTGCGCGACTCACACAATCCCCAACCCAACACAGCCGCCACCAGCACGCCCACCACGGCAAAGACCGCCTGCGCGCCCGTTAGCCATGCGGTCGAGAGCAGTGGCCGGGCGCTTCGCGGTTCTGTACCCGCGCCTCCGTCCAGCCCGCGCTTCTCTTCAATCCCCGCCACCACCGCGGCAATGAGGATAAACAGCGGCGGCCACACCGGAAACGTGTAGTACTCCTGGTTGGTCGAAAGCGAAAAGAAGAACAGCGTCCAGGCGGTAAACAAACTCAGCAGCCAGGTGGAGCGCACGCGAAACTTGAGCCGCGCATCATGGCTGGCGACAGCCACGCGGGCTGCATTATCGAGGTGAAAATTCACCGTGGTGCCGGAATCGGGGCGTATATGCTGCAGCCAATGGCGGCGCGTCTTCCAGGCCACTGCCACGAGCGCGGGCAGAAACAAGCTCCAGGGGAAGAGCCAAACCAGGTGCGCCAGCCAATAGCCGGCAGCGGGCATCTTGTTGTAGTCGTGCGGATAGCGCAGGCCAAAAAAGCGCAGGTAGTGCTCGTTGACCAGGTAGAAGTACCAGAAACCGTGCACGTTGCCGATGGTCGGATGGTTGCCCACCGCGTGCCCTTGGTCGGGATTAGCCAGCCCCACTAGGATGTGCCAGGGTGCGGCAATGGCCAGAAGCGTGAGCACCCCGGTAACCGGCTTCAACTCTCGCCAGCGCCGCCATTGCCCGGTCAGCAGCAGGTAAGGAACAGCCGCGCCCACAAAAAAGGTTGGCGCGATCAGTCCCTTGGTCAGCAACGCCAGAGCCAGCGTGGCCCACATCATATAAATGCGCGCCGGCCGGCCCCACTCCAGGCCCGTAACCAGCCCGTAAAGCGAGATGAGCAGAAACAGGCTGAGAATCGCCTCTGGAATAATGAATCGCGTAAATAAAAATGGCCCAATCGAGGTGAGCACGCCCAGCCCGGCATAGAGCCCGGCGCGCGCACCCCAGGCCCGCCTTGCCCAAACCCAAGCCAGCCAGGTGAGGCCCAGCATTCCCAACGCATTGGGCAGGTGGGTAGCAAAGGTGTTCTGGCCAAAGACGCGATAGGAGACGGCGACCAGCCAATAGGGTAGCGGAGGCTTCTCAATATAGCGTATCCCGTTTATTTTGCAAGTGATCCAGTTGCCGGTCTCGGCGATATGCTGGGCAGCCTGCGCGTGCGATGAGTCCACGTCGTCCATCAGCGGCGGCGAAAACAGAGAAGCAAAATAAACGGCGAGATAGATGGTCAAAAAAAGCAGCCAGGTAGCCAGCGTAGAAGGCGATTGCCGGGGGCGAATGTGTGTCGTCGAATCGTTCGTCATTGCGGGATAGACCGTCGCATCAAGGATAACAGCGGAGGACAGGGATTAGAGCTTAGGGAACAGAGATCGGCGATCAAGGATCAGGAGGCCAACTTTGCATCTTGCGCGAGTTTTTCTGATGGCCAAATCGGCTGGCGGAAGGGTATCTTCGTCTCTATGAGGACAAAAGATCCGTTTTCGGCGTTTTTGCTGGGAGCCGCAGTCGTGTGTGCAACGGTTCCTGGATGGAGTCAACAGTCCGCATCGAACCAGGATAGCGGCGTCAAACACGATATGAAAGCAACCGGTCACGATACGAAGACGGCGGCCAAGACCACGGGTCACGATACTAAGGTCGTTGCCAAGGATACCGGACACGATGTGAAAAAGGGGACGACGACGGCCGTCGATAAGACGAAACATGGGACTCAGAAAGTCTGGCATAAGACCAAGGACACGACGACAGGCGCGGTGCATGGAGGCAAAGAAGGCGCAAAGCAACCGGATAAATAGCTTCTGCGTTGCCCGATAAGGTCGGTTGCCGGGAGTTACCTGGGACTCGTTCGACGTGCTTCAACATCCTTCCGCCGAGAATGGTTTCGGAAGGATGGAGATAGGTGCGGGCTTTCGACTCAGTTCAGGATGATGGATATTTGGAGCGGTTCTGCTGAAGGCGTGGATTGAGCTGGCGCGGTGAATTAGCGCTGGAACCTAACTCCGTTGATAAGTCAAATTCTTAATCATTGCCGGCGGAATCAGGAGTAAAATTCTGAGTTACCGGTAAACGGTTTGCTTGCGGAACGCGTCTAACCCGTTGGCCGGGAAGTAAGCCTGCCTGCGAAAGGAGTTTTGCGATGCGCAACCGTCGTTTGTCGTTGGCTCTCTTCGGATTGATTTTTGCTTTCAGCATTAGCGTTTTCAGTGTGGGTGCGCTTGCCTCCACGCCGGAGTTCGCGATTACGGCAACCAACGTTACCATGCCCGCGAACGGCAGTCGTGGTTTCTCCCAATACACGGTGACCGCGATCCCGATGAACGGCACATTGGCTGTCAGTTGTGAGTATGTGGGCATGGGACCAGGGCTGGATGCGCCCATCTGCAACTACGGTCCCGTCGCGGCTCCGATGCAAGTGGATGCAGGCCAGGCAGTTACGGGTATGATCGGTTTTTTGCCTGCCGGTTCCGCTGTCCCTGTCCGACTGCGCCGCAACGGCCATGCGGCAGGAGGTTTGGCGCTGGCTGGCGTGTTGTTGCTCGGATTTGGCCTGCGGCGGAGGGTCCGGAGATGGTTGACCCTGGTGTTGATTATTGCCGGCTCTCTGTCAGTCGTGGCCGGAATCAGCTCATGCAGCGCCAGCGGCAGCATCTACGGAACGCCCGGGACCTATCAGTACACAATTGCCGCAGATAACGAATCAGGCGGCGTAGCACCGCTGGGTCAAGGCACAACTACGACGATCTACGTAACTGTGCCTTAGGTGATTTTGCGCTAAAGCCGGAAGTCATCTGACTTATTGCGACAAGTTAGTTTAATATTGCGACGCGAACGAGTTACTTCCGCGCGTTCTTGGGGCGCGAGCTTTTCTGCACGCTGGCGTAGATGGAGCGGGCGGTGCGCGGGTCAATGAGCCACTGCATCAACGGCGGATGGCGATCGAGATCGATGCGGGCTACCGAGCCCTTGCGCATGCGGATGCTGGCGCCGCCGTTGACGGTGATGAGGCGGCCGAGGAATTGGAACAGGTTGGGATTGTGGCCGACGACCAGCACGCCCTCGCGGTCAGCATACTTTCCCAGCAGCTTTTGGAAATCGGTGTAGCTGGCGTCCAGCGCCAGGGCGGGGCTGATCTCGACTTTGCCGTCGTAGCCCAGTTCGGTACCCACGAACTGCGCTGTCTGCATGGCGCGCTTCAGCGGGCTTGAGACCACAACATCCACCTGCACCTTCAGGGCGCTGAGCACCCTAGCCATCAGCATGCACTGCTCCTTGCCCTCCTTGATGAGGGAGCGCTTTGCGTCCAGAAGGGGATTTCCTCTGGGCACTCCGGCATTGGCATGGCGCATGAGGTAAAGGATCATCGAGATCGTTCTGGCGGGGCTTTGTTATGGGGGCCTGCCCGGCTTCCTAAGCATTCGATACTATCACAGATCAATCGATGCAAAGGGGCTAAATCTGTTTTATGGCAGGGTTTACGGGCTGCGCGCGCCGGCTTATCCCGCGCTGGGCGGAGCCTGCCCCAGAGACTCCTTTACCAGCGCTTGGATTTTGGCGTTCACCTGCTCGGGCTTGACGAAGAAGGGAGTGCCGAGGCACTGGATGGTGAGCTGCTGGGTCTCGGGCGAGTAATTCCATGCCACTTCTACGCCGAACTTAGCGGCTGTTCCGCTGTTGCTGGCCAGGTTGAGCCCGGCGGACTGCGCTTTCTGAATCAGGGTTGCGTAATTTTCTGGCGTGATGCCGCTGAAGACCTGAGGCGCGCTCTGTGGCACGAGGGTTTCCTTTTTGTGGATTGGGCTACTGGAATCGAAGGTAGCAGTTCACGGGAAATAATCTGCAAATGAAACCCACGCACGGCGCTTGTGTACCAATACTTTCCTTTCCCTACCCACCCCCCACTCCCCCCCCGGTATTTTGCGGGAAATTCCCTGTTTTCAGGGGAATGGAGCGAGAGATCTGCTGTAACTCCTTTGTTCTGAGGAAGTTAATTCTCAGATTCCAGATAACAAAGAAGTTACTGGCACTTACTCGGTTTCTCCCGGTTCTATGGAAGACGCTGTGAAATGATTGTGCGCCTTTGCGGGCTATATTATGCAAACGGGGTCACCCATTCCAAGAGGGCGAGTTGAGGCGCATTACCATCTGAAGCCACCCTCATATTTCTTCGCAGCCAATCCTTGCGATGGGTGATAGTATCTCCTCACCTGGCGCGGATTGCCTCCGCGAAGGCAACTTCCCCCGTACCCATTCATCCCGCCCGGCACAGACAAATAAGGAGAGATCAAATGCACTCTGGCAATCCTGCGGATGGTCCGCTTACCCCCGGTCTTGTCTTCGACATGATGCAGGCGCATCAGCGCACCGCTGCGCTGAAGGCGGCCATCGATCTGGATGTTTTCAGCGCTGTGGGCGATGGGCCGGGCGATGTGGCCTCGATCGCGCGTCATTGCTCCGCTTCAGAACGCGGCATCCGCATCCTGTGCGATTTTCTCGCCATCTACGGCATGCTGGCGAAAGAAAACGGCAGCTACCGGCATACGCCTACCAGCGCCATGTTTCTCGATCCGCGCTCTCCGGCGTGCATGGCCTCCGTCGCGCAGTTCTTGAGCACGCCGGAGTTACGCGCGCCCTACGACCACTTGGCTGAAATTGTGCGCACGGGGCGCACCATCCTTGAGGGCGCAGGCACCGTGGAGCCGGAGAACCCAGTCTGGGTTCTGTTTGCCGAGAAGATGGCGCCTATGATGGCTCCCCTGACCGGTCCGCTGGGAGCGGTGGTTCTTGACGGGCATGCGGGGCCGATGCGGGTGCTGGATATCGCCGCCGGGCACGGGCTCTTCGGAATCGAAATCGCCAAGCAGAACCCGGAGGCCAAAGTCACTGGTCTCGATTGGGCGCCGGTGTTGCGGGTAGCTCTTGAAAACGCCCGCAAGGCCGGCGTCGAGGATCGCTACGATATGCTTCCAGGGAGCGCCTTCGAGGTGGACTTCGGCGGTCCTTACGACGCCGTGCTGCTTACAAACTTCCTGCATCACTTTGACGTGCCGACCTGTGTGGGATTGCTGAAGAAGGTTGGGGATGCGCTCAAGCCCGGCGGACGGGCGGCAACGCTCGAGTTTGTGCCCAATGAAGACCGCATCTCGCCGCCCATGCCTGCAGCCTTCAGCATGACCATGCTGACGTCTACCGCCGCCGGAGACGCTTATACGCTGAACGAATTGACGGCTATGTATCTCGAGGCCGGATTCAACGGGATTACCGATCACCCCATTCCGATGAGCCCGCATACGGTGGTGATGGGACGGGTGTGAGGCCGACTTATTGGAAATGCGGAGTTAATGGAAGGATTGTTGCGCGTGAATAATGTGAATCCCAGGTCTCAAAATCGAGACCTGGGCCACCCGGCCCGGCTTGAGCACCCGGCACTCTGTGCCTTGGGGTTACCTTTTTTGGTTTGGGGTTACTTTAACCGAATGTAACAGCCAGTGGGGACGTAATCTGCAAATCGAATCCTGGGGGCAGCTATACTCGCCGGATAGAAACACGGGAGGACGCTTCCACCCGAGGAGAGACGAATGAAGCTAGGGACAGTTAGGACACTTCCAATCTTCGTAATGGCCGTTGTGTTGAGCGCCGCTTGGCCTGGGCGGGCACAGGACGCGAAAACGCCGTATCCGAGCATGGCTCCGATGGAGCAGTATTTGATGGCCGATCGGGATGCCGAGATCGCCCTGGCGCGGAGCGCGGCCCCAGACTCCATCTCGCGCGATGCCGATGTTCTGGTGCTCGGAGCGCATGGGTACGAAACCGCGGTCAAAGGCAAGAACGGATTCGTATGCATTGTGCAGCGATCGTGGACCGCCGAAAGCACCAATCCCGCATTTTGGAATCCCAAACTGCGGGGCCCCATCTGCTACAACCCGGCGGGCGCGCGATCCAATCTTCCGCTGGTCTTCAAAAAGACGGAACTGGCACAGGCCGGGAAGTCGAAAGAGCAAATCCTCGCCGCGATCAAGGCCGGACTTGACAAGAAGGAATTGCCAGTGCCGGAACTTGGCGCGATGTGTTACATGATGTCGAAACAAGGGTACCTGAACGATAAGGTCGGCCATTGGCATCCCCACCTGATGTTTTATGTTCCGCTGAAGGACTCCGCAACCTGGGGCGCGAATCTGCCCGACTCTCCGATTCTTGCAACTGACGTTCCGGAAGACCGGTTGACCATCTTCATGATTCCGGTGGGCGAGTGGTCAGACGGCACGACAGATCACATGGATATGCACTGACCGCGTTATTTGTGGGGATGAATCATGCCGTCCCTACAGGACGGCGAGAACTTCTGGGCGATACCCTTCCCCGGGTTTCACCCGGGGCTATTTTCATTTGCTCCCTCTGGGAGCTACGGTGATTGACTAGTCAGGGCTCGTGATGTCCCAGGTCTCAAGCGCGAGATCTCCGCCCCACGGACGAAGACGCGTCCGTGGGGACCCCGGACCTGGGGCACCCGCGACTGGTTCTTGAAGGTGAGGTATCCGCGATTGGTTCTTAGTTGGTGGCGTGGGCTTTTTTTGCGGCGGATTTTGCCGGCGGTTTGGCGGCGGTGGGTTTGGGGATCGCGTCGAGCTCGACTTTGCCCTCGGCTAACTGCATTAAGAAATCCTGGCTGCTGAAGGGTTTTGCATCCTTGAGGACCTTGCTGGCGCGGGCGTAGGTGCCATCGGGCTGCTGCAGGCGCGCTTTGATGGTGTCGGCCAGGTAGGCGGGGAGAATTTCGTTGTGGATGCGGGCGCGGGCGATGGGGTCGCGGACGGGGAAGACTACTTCGCAGCGCTCGAAGAGGTTGCGCGGCATCCAGTCGGCAGAGCCGATGTAGATTTCGTTGTCGCCGCCGTTGGCGAAGTGGAAGATGCGCGAGTGCTCAAGGAAACGGCCGACGATGGAGCGGACCTGGATGCGGTCAGACAACCCCTTGAGGCCGGGGCGCAAAATGCAAAGGCCGCGGACGATGAGGTCGATCTCGACGCCGGCCTTCGACGCCTGGTAGAGAGCTTCAATGACGGAAGGCTCGAGCAGGGCATTCATTTTGGCAACGATGTGGGCGGGACGGCCGGCCTGGGCGTGCTCCTGCTCGCGGCGGATGAGGCGGAGAAAACTCTCGGCCATGGTCAGAGGGGCCACCAGCAGCGGGCTATAGTCGTCGATCTCGGCGTGCGCGGTGAGGTAGTTGAAAACCATGTGTACTTTTTCAGTGATCTGCGGATCGGAGGTGAGCAGGCTGAGGTCGGTGTAGAAGCGGGCGGTGATGGGGTTGTAGTTGCCGGTGCCCAGGTGGCAGTAGCGGCGGGTCACTCCGTCCTCGTCGCGGCGGACTAACATGGCCAGCTTGCAATGGGTCTTGAGTCCGACGACGCCATGGAAGACCTGCACACCGGCGTCTTCCATCTCACGCGCCCAGCGGATGTTGGAGGCTTCGTCAAAGCGGGCCATCAGCTCGACGACCAGAGTAGCTTCCTTGGTAGCCGCCGCCTCAGTGAGCGCCTCAAACATGGGGGCATCTTCACTGGTGCGATAAAGGGTCTGCTTCATGCTGACCACGGCTGGGTCCTGAGCGCCTTGCTGGATGAAGTCAACCACCGGTTCGTAGGAATCGTAGGGGTGGTGGAGCAGAACGTCGCGCTGGCGGAGCTCTTCGAAGATGGTGGTCGAGTTGCGGCTCAGGTGGAGCGGCTTGGGTGTGAAGGGCGGAAACTTGAGATCCTTCCGCTGTACGTCGCCGTATAAAAACATCAGCCGCGAAAGGTTCACAGGCCCGTCGCAGCGGAAGACCTGATCTTCGTCAAGCTCGAAGTTCACCCGCAGCCGCTCAACGATTTCCTCGTTGGCGCCGGTCTCGATTTCCAGACGAACGGCATCGCCTTTGCGGCGATTGTGGAGCTCGACGCGGATGGTCTCGAGCAGGGAGCGGGCTTCTTCCTCTTCAAAGTAGAGGTTGGAGTTGCGGGTGACGCGAAAGGCGGAGTGGGCCAGCACCTCGTAGCCGCGGTACATTCCGGCCAGGTTCTGCGCGATCAGGTTCTGGAGCAGCAGGTAATCGACAAAGCCTTCCTTGGAGGGCAGACGAACAAAGCGCGGCAGCGCGCGCGGCACAGTGACTACGCCCAGCACCTGCGGGCCGGAGCTTTTGCGCTTGGCGCGGAGCAGCAGCGCCAGGCAGAGAGCCTTGTTGAGCACACGCGGAAAGGGGTGGGCGGGATCGATGGAGATGGGGGTCAGCAGCGGATCGACCTCGCGCTGAAAGTAGCCCTGGGCAAAGACGCGGGCTTCCATGCCCAGCTCGCTCCACTCCAGCAGGCGCACGCCCTGGTTACGCAGCTCGGGGATCAGTTGATCGTTCCAGCAGCGGTATTGGGCGGAGACAAAGTTGTGAATGTCGGCGGTGAGCACGGAGAGGGATTCGTCAGGGCGCAGGCCGTCAAAACCCGGCTGGCGGTAGCCGTCCTCAATGCGCTGCATGAGCCCGGCCTGACGCACTTCAACATATTCGTCGAGGTTGTTGCCGGTGATGGCGAGGAATTTCACGCGCTCGAGCAGGGGATTTGTGGGGTCCTCGGCTTCCTCAAGCACACGCCCGTTGAACTGCATCCAAGAGTGGTCGCGGCCGTTAAAAAGCTTTTGTTTGTTTGTAGTTCGGGGCATTTATGCGTCCAGTGCCGATATGGCAGTCTATCTCTTTTTGGCGGGGGATTGCACCCCCGGGAGGGGCAATCGGCGGAAATTTCCCATTCCGCGCCGGTTCTCCCATCCCGGCATTCTTATGGGATGAATACAGGACGAAGGCCGGCACAAGTGTTAAACAGAGAAAAAATGCTTGGGAATGTGCGAACTCATCGCTTCATAAAAAAAGATAAGGCGAACAATTTGGACTGAGCATAGAATGGTGATCAATCAATCCCCATGGAGGTCGCGGAGCCTTTAAGGAGGGCTGACGCGATGAGGAAGACGGGAATCTGGATATTTGCCGCCTTGCTGGCGCTTGCTATGGCCGGTGCGGTGTGCTTTGCTGGCGAAAATGACGATCTGTTTGCGGCCATCAAGGCCAAGGATATTAACCGCGTAAGGATGCTGCTCGCCTCAGGAGCAAATGTCAATGCGCTGGCGGAGAACTTCTTAGGCATCGGAAATATCTCGCCGTTGTCCTACGCGGTGAGTGAGGGCGACACGGAGATCGTGAAGCTCCTGCTGGATAAGGGTGCCGATGTGAACTTCAAGCACCCGTTAGGTGGCGGCGCACTCATAACGGATGCGGCCATGAAAGGCGATACGGATATCGTTAGCCTGCTACTTGCAAAGGGCGCCGATATCAACGTCATGGACCCGAATCTGGGCCATACGCCTTTGACAATTGCTGCGTCCCTCGGCCATACCAAAACGGTGAAACTATTGCTCGATCATGGCGTTCCGGTAGACCAGCAAACCAACTGGGGCGTCACCTCCTTGCAGCTCGTCGCTGCCACTTCTTATAGCGATTTATTGCGACTCTTACTCGACAGGCGGGCAGATGTAAATTTCAAATACAAAAATAACGACTGGACCGCGCTTTTTTACGCAGCTGGCAAAGACTGCCCGCCCGAGAACACGCAGCTGCTAATTGCCAGAGGCGCCGATGTAAACGCCCAGGACAATCAGGACAAAACTGCCTTCTACTATGCCCAGACCAACGCCAACCAGGGCGTTCTCGCTGTGCTGGTCAAGGCCGGTGCGAACGGAGGAAAGATGCCAGAAGCGCCTGTAGCGGGAATGACGGGTGCTGACATCCAGTTTCTGACCGAACAATGCAAGATCGTGCAGTCTGACATTGAAGTCATCCCCAATCTGGATGCCCAGACGCGGCAAATGCTGCTGACACGAGTCGGCATGCGGGATTGCAAGCTACTTCAGCCCTTCACGGCATCGCGGGATTACTACAGGCAGATCATTCAGAACGTTCTCAAGCGGTCGCCCCAGGGCTGGTCCCTCTCTTACTTAACCAAAGATGAGTACAAACAATACATGAAAATCACAGGAGAACCGCCAATGTGAAAGAGCCGTTGAGGGGGGTACGGCGCGGCCCGAACAGAGAATGGAATTCATCACGGCGTCAGTCTGCGCCGGAGTTTTTCAATGGCTGCAAAACGGTGGCCATCGAATCATGAAGTGGATTATGGACGACAGCTCGATTGGAGGGCTATATCGATGAGAAAGACAGGATTCGTATCTTTTGTGCCATTACTGATTCTCGCTTTGGCCAGTGTCGTTTGTTTTGCAGGAGTCAACGGGGGAAAGATGCAGGCGGCGCCGCCCTCGGGTCTTACCACCGCCGACATACAGTTTTTGTCCGGACAATGCAATATCGGGCAGGCGGACATCAATATAATTCCCAAGCTGAGTGCTAGGACGCAGCAGGATCTACAGTCGCGAATTGCCAAGCGGGATTGCGCACTGCTTCAACCTTTCATCGCGTCTAGGAACTATTTCAAGGGGCTCAAGCCGAATTCAGTCATACCGCTAACGCCCCTCGGATGGGATGTTTCTTACATGACCGATGAGGAATTTCAGCAGTACCTGAAGATATTGGATTCAGCGCCCTGGTAAAGGTCCGTTGAAGGGGAGTCACTAGAAACAATTTAGTAAGGAGGGTTCCCATGATGAGGAAGACAGGGTTTTGGATTTTTGCGGCCATGCTGTCGTTTGTGATGGCCAGTGTCGTTTGCTTTGCAGGAGCAAACGGGGGAAAGATGCAGGCGGCGCCGCCCTCGGGTCTTACCGCCGCCGACGTACAGTTTTTGTCTGGACAATGCAATATCGGGCAGCCGGACATTGACGTAATTCCCAAGCTGAGTGAGGATACGCAGCAGAAGCTACAGTCACTAATTTCACGCAGGGATTGTGCGTTGCTTCAACCCTACATTGCGTCACGGAACTACTACAGGCAGCTAATGCCGAAAATGGCCATACCGCGGGCGCCCGCTGGATGGAACATCGCTTATTTGACCAAAGATGAGCTCCAGCATTACGCAGATATCATGGATCAGCAGCCCTGGTAAAGGCCCGTTGTTGGGGATCAGGGTTGAGGAGATGATTTAAATAATCATTTTTTATTCCCGTCGATATAGGACAAAGGAAACCCTATGCTCGCCCGTTCCCGCCTCTGCAGCCTGCGTAAAGAACCCCCATGGCGATGGTGTTGACCTTGGTTTGAGCGTCTTCAACCCGGGAAGGGATGAGAATGGGGACCGTAGCGCCCACCACCACGTGGCCGAACTCGAGGCCGGCGAGCACGTGAATCGCCTTGCCGAGCAGGTTGCCGGCTTCCACGCTGGGAACCACTAGGCAATCGGCATTGCCCGCCACTCCGCTGTGGATGCCCTTGGTTTTGGCCGCCGAGTGGAGCAGGGCATTGTCGAGCGCCAGAGGGCCGAAGACCTCCGCTTCGCCGAACTGGCCGGCGAGACCCATTTCTGTCAGAGCGTGGGCGTCGACCGTGGACGGTACCGCCTCCGAGACCACTTCAATGGCGCTCATTACGGCAATCTTCGGACGGAGGTTTCCCAGGCAGTGGAGCATCTTGATGGCGTTGAGGATGATTTGTTTTTTCTGTTCGAGGGTGGGAGCAACATTGAGCCCGCCATCCGTCAGGCCCACCAGTTTGGTCTCGCCCGTATGGCTGGTTTCAAAAAAAGCTACGTCGCTGAGCAGTCCGCCGTTGCGCAGTCCATGCTCTTTGTCGAGCACGGGACGCAGCAACTGGTCGGTGCGCAGGTGGCCCTTCATCAAAATATCGATGCTGCCCTCGCGCGCCATTTTTACCGCATGGGCCGCGGCGCTTTCGTGGACGGAGACGAACTCCGCCTTGGCGATCAGCTCGTGCAGCCCCAGGGATTCGGCCTTGGCGCGGGTGCTCTTTTCGTCGCCGATCAGCACGGGAAAGGCAATGCCGCTTTTCAGGGCATCGGCCATGGCGGCCAGGGCCACTTCGTCATCGGCCAGGACCACGCCCACGCGCCTGGGGCCGATTTCGCGCGCCCGTTTCCGTAATTCCACAAACGTACGAAGCTCGCCAACCAATGAATATTCTGCTGCCTGCATCCGCGTGTCCCTCAAAACCAGTAAACAGCATACAACTCGGGGCGAAAATACTGAATTCCCGGTAGTGGGTCCTTTGAAACAACTGAAAAACCTCAGAAGCGTAAGCCTACCTAGTTTTCATTTGTGTTATGCACCCGTTGGCGGCGCTCAGGGCAGGGTTTGAAGTCATGCCCTGATACAGAGCTGCCCCCTCTCGCGCCTCGGCCCCCACCGTCTCAGATTGAACAACTCGCCCAAAGGCTGGAGGATATAAACTGGATTTACCACGGAAACACTCCCGGAAAGGAGTCGATCGCATGGCCAGTGAATATTCCCCTTCAAATGACAGCGTGATTTCACCCGAGCCGATCCTTGCAGATGCCTTTGTCATGGACGGCGTTGTCGACCGGCTTGCCGCCGGGCTTTATAACCTGGCCTCCATGCTGGTGGGCGAGGGCGATGATAGCGTTCGGCTGGTGGAGACGGCGATTGCCAATACCGATGTTTCGGCTTGCGAGGATCCTGACCAGGCACGCATCAGCGGCCGTCGATCGCTGTGCGAGGGGGCGCTCGATATTCTCAGGCTGCACAATGCCGGCGGCCTGGCTGCGCCGGAAGGGCTTAAGGCGTCAGGCAACTGCATCGATGAGGACGATCTGGATGCGGTGGAGATTGCGCGAGAGGATTTGGAACGCATGAGCTCCGGTCCGGACCGGGAACGCGTGCGCGATTGGCTGGCCGGCCTGCCCACGGCGCTGCGCACCATCTTTGTATTGCGCGCGGTTGCCGGTTTGAGCGCCGCTGAAACTGCCGCGATGCTAGAGAAACGCGGGGGCCCCGAAGCCGCTGGATGGAACGCGGAAGCGGTGCGCTCGGTCTTTCGCGAAGGATTGTGCTCGCTGGCTTCGCAGTTGCTGCATGCTACGTCTGCGCGGTGATAAAGTACAGGGAATAGGGAATAGGGACTAGGGAATGGAGAGTATCTTTCTTCATTCGTGAGACCACAACGTTCGTGGCGATTCACCACGACCTCTTTTCTTCTCCGTATTCATGAATATGCCTGTGCGGATGATTCCCTCTGTCAGGTCGCGTTTGGATAGCATCACGGCGGCTGGCCCGGTAGTTCGATACAATCCATAGAAGAACCCTGCCGCCCTTTTTTGCATCCATAGTGGGTAGCGAATATTTGGGAGCAGTGCATTTTTGTGAGTCGAAGACCTTGATTTCATCAAAAAATTCAAGCCAGAGCTCGATCCCTCCCGGCGTCTTCGCCATGGTGCTGGGGCTGGTAATTTTGGGCCGTGTTTTGGTTACAGGCCGGCTGGCGGCGCAGATTCCGGTGGGTCTTTTGCCCAACCAGCCGACCGCACAGACCGCCAACCCTTACCAGGGCAGCGTGCCGGAAGGCGAGGTTTCTTCCCAGCCCATTGGCCTTTCGCTTGACGAAGCCATTCAACGGGGACTGAAAACGAACCTGGGCATCATCTTGAGCGGCACACAGACAGCATCGGCGCGGGGCCAGCGGCTGAGTCAGCTGCAATCCCTGCTGCCGTCGGTGGATGCAAGCGGCAAGGAAACCGTGTCGCAGATTGACCTGCCCGCGGAGGGGTTACGCATCAAGGGCTTTCCCACCATTCTGGGGCCGTTTGGATATACCGACGTTCGTGCTTCTCTGAGCTGGTCGCTGGTGAACTTGAACTCACTGCACAACTACCTCGCCGCGCGCCACAACTTTGCCGCCGCCGAACTATCAGCACAAGATGCGAGGGAGCTGGTGGTGCTGACTGTGGGCAATGCTTACCTGCTAGTGCTGGCCGATGAGACCCAGGTTGCAAGCGTTGAAGCGCAAGTGGCCACGGCCAAAGTTTCGCTCGACCAGGCGGATGCAAATCACCAGGCCGGTACAGCTCCGCTGCTCGACGAATTGAGGGCGCGTGTGGATTATCAAACTCTGCAGCAGCAGTTGATTGTGGCCCAGAATGCTCTCGAAAAAGATAAACTCGCGCTGGCGCGCACCATTGGGCTGCCGCTGGCGCAGAGTTTCACTTTGACCGACAAAGCACCTTATGCGGCTTTCGACCAACTGGATGTGGGCGCGGCTATTCAACAAGGCCATTTGGACCGCAAAGACCTGGCGGCCAAGGTGGAGCAGGCCAAGGCGGCCGAGGAACAGCGCAAGGCAGCCACCGCCGACCGCCTGCCCACGATCACATTCAATGGGGACTACGGCGATATCGGCACAACTCTCTCGCACTCGCACGGCACCGGCGACGCGACGGGCGCGCTGAGCGTCCCGCTTTTCAAGGAATTTGCATTGCGCGGCGAGGCCGAGACTGCCCAGGCGCAACTGGATACAGCGCGCGCCCAATTGAGCGACAGCAGTGCGCAGGTGGATGCCGATATTCGCGACGCGCTGCTTGACATTGCTTCGGCACAGAAGCAGGTTGAGGTGGCGCGCTCCAGCGTGGATCTTGCGTCAGAGGCGCTCAGCGAGGCGCAAGAACGGTATAAGAACGGTGTAAGCGACAATCTGGCCGTGAGCCAGGCGCAGCAGTCCGTGGCCCAGGCTGATAATCAATACGTGGTCAGCCTCTACCGGCACAACGTGGCCAAGCTCAGCCTGGCCCGCGCGCTGGGAGCGGGCGAGAACTACAAGAATTATCTGGGAGGAAAGTAATCGTGGCGGACCCAACACCCATACCTGCACAAGACGAGCCGGAGACAGAGATCGAAATCCCGCCGCCGCAGAAAAGCCGGAGGGGCATCATCGTTATTGTGATCGCGGTCCTGGCGCTGATTGCGCTGGGAATCTGGTGGCACTCCACTTATAGCGAAGATACCGACGACGCGCAGGTCAACGGCCACCTCATCCAGGTGAGCTCACGCATCGGCGGCCAAGTGCTCAAGGTGGATGTCGAAGAGAACCAGGTGGTGAAGGCAGGCGACCTCATCGCTGAGCTGGACCCACGCGACTACCAGGTTGCGGTGGAGAATGCTGAGGCTGCTCTGGCCAGTGCGCAGGCCAACGCCGCCGCCGCCAGCGTCAACGTGCCCATCACCGCCGTGAACACAGGCAGCAATCTGCGTTCCGCCGGAGCTGATGTCAGCGGCACGCAGGCCAGCGTGGGGCAGGCGGAGAAGCAACTGGACGCCGCGCATGCTCGCGTAACCGAAGCCCAGGCTAACTTCACCAAGGCGCAGGAAGATCTGGCGCGCTATAAGCCGCTGGTGGAAAAAGACGTGATCAGCAAGCAGCAGTACGATGCTGCTGTGGCCTCGGCTGACGCAACCAAGGCGGCCGTAGAAGACGCCCGCGCCAGCGAACAGGCTGCCGTCGACGGCGTGAAGGTTGCCCTGGAGCGCGAGGCGAGCGCACAAGCCAGTTTGAAGTACGCTCAGACCGGCCCGCAGCAGGTTGCGGCGCAGAATGCGCGCGCCCGCCAGGCTGAAGCGCAGGTTGAGCAGGCGCAGGCACAGCTGGACCAGGCCAGACTCAACCTGAGCTACACAAAAATCGTAGCTCCGGAGGCCGGCATCATCACCCGCAAGAGCGTGGAAATCAACCAGAATGTCTCCACGGGGCAGAACCTGCTCACGCTGGTTTCGCTGGAAGATTTGTGGATCACGGCCAACTTCAAGGAGACGCAGTTGCGCCACATGGAAGCCGGGCAGACGGTCGAAATCGCAGTGGACTCCACAGGCAAGAAATATCACGGTAAGGTAACCCAGATCGGCGGCGCCACCGGCTCAGTGCTTTCGCTCTTTCCGCCAGAAAACGCGACTGGGAATTATGTGAAGGTCGTGCAGCGCGTTCCGGTGCGAATCGATTTCACCGATCTGGCCCGCGAGGACCCCGACCATCAGCTCAGGCCGGGCCTCTCAGTTGAGCCGAACGTGCGGGTGAAGTAGAAAGGCGAACGCGCGGGTGAAGCCGAAAAGGCATAATCCAAAAGCCCGTGGTTGAAGCCACTTTCATTCGAGGCTTGGTTTCAGGGGCCTGAAGGCCCCTGTTCCCTCCGTCTGGAGGGGATCGGAACCGGCTCAATCGGAAATTCTTAGGACCAGCCCCCGCCTACTGCTGCTCCTGCCTGCTATAAGGCCCCGGCAGCGACGGCTCCTCCGGCTTATCCTTCTGTCCGGGCTTTGCCGGCGCCGAGGTCACCTTCGAATAAATGTGGAACTCGACCACCATATCCAGCAGCACTGGAACCGGTTTCCCGTCATAAGTCGCAGGCTCGAAGGTAGCCTTTCGAATCGCATCCACTGCGTTTTCATCCAGTCCGAATCCGATGGGCCTGCCCACCGCGATATCCGCAGCTTTACCGTCGGCGCCTACCACGGTGTGATAAAGAGCCATTCCGGCTACGCCATTGGCCTGTGCGTACTCGTTCGATACGGGATCAGTAAACGTCAGCAGGCGGGCCTTCTTATCCACCGTATTCTGCCGCATCACCGCAGGGTCGCTGGGACGGTAATCGCTTTTGGCCGCCACGGCCTGGTAGTAGAGCTTCCAGAAGCCGGGCAGCGAGGCCATCAGCTGGTCATCGAAGCCTTGCGCAAAGATTTTGTCCACAGCATCTTTGAAAACTTTGTTGGCGTGTGCAGGCGAGGTGGTGGTGGTAACGCTCTTGGGATCGGCCGGTTTCTCAGCGGCTGGAGCTGCCGCAATCGCCGCCTTCAACTGCTCAGCCTCACTGGGCTCGTCCACCGTTGGAGTGATTGTCGCTGCGGTATTTGCTGCGGACACAGCAGGAGTCTCTGCCTGAGTTGACGTTGCCGCCGATGGGGCCGGGGTTGTGGTTGTTGCGGCTGTCGGTTCCGCGGGAGTTGCGCCAGTTTCCGCTGGGGCCGGATTTGCCGCCACTGCCGGCGGCGCTTCAGCCTGGGCATGAGCAGCAGGTTTTGCCGCCGCAGTCGCGGGTTTTGTGGCAGGCGCAGACTTGCCCGACTTGCCAAAGAAAGACTTACCCTCCTTAGCCTTTTTCGGCACCACCACCATCTCGCGGTCGATGGTGATTCTGATCAACTTCTTGTTGGGTGTGATCTTTACCCGGTCAACTGACTTGCCGATCTCCTCATAAGGCAAAGCGCCCAGAAAGCGGAGTGCATAGCGCGAACCTTCCAGTTCCACCTTGTGCTTGGTCAGCTTCACCCTGTCGATCTGAATTGCGTTCAGCGTGTAGGAGCCGGCAGGCGAGCGGCCGATCAGTACACCGTGTTCGTTGAAGCTTAGATTGTCGTTCAGATAGCCGCCCAGCAGAAAGAGCTGCTTGCCCACCAGCAGTTGCTTGACTTCCGCTTCGGTGATCTCGCTTCCCTGCGCGGGCGCGGGCTTGGCCACCGTTGCCGGCGCGGGCGAGACGGCCGAAGCCGGGGCTGGCTGCATGCTCTCCGGCGCAACTGGCTGTTGCGTTGCCGCGGGAGCCGGTTGCTGGGACGCATTAGGAGTGGATGCTTGAGTCGAAGCATCACTTGGACCAGGATTCTGAGTTGGCGCGGACGTTTGCGCCGTAGCCGCCGTCGCAGGCTGCTGAGGCTGATCCGCCTGTTGCGCGGAAGCTGAGAAAACCAGCGCCGGGGCTAAAGCGCCAAACATGACCACGGCGACGGGCCGCATGGAAATCCTTGAAAGCCACCGGAAAGGAAGGCGAATCAATTGCTGAACCATATATAGGGACCTATGGAGCCACTTTAGCAGGGTTTTGTTACTACGGCGCAAAAAAGTAACGTAACTGTGCCTGGCCCATTCGCCTACGCTCTAAATCCTTTTAGAAAACGCGTTTAAGTCGCCACAGAATCCGCCGGAAGAGTCCCAGAATGCGGCGTGTATCCCGCCCGCCGGGACCCAGCCGACGCAGCAGCAGGCGAAGATCGTGCCGGTTCGCCTCCTGCATCGACGAAGGCGAGTAGCCGGCTGCGATCATGGTCTCCTCAACCACCGCGGCCAAACGTTCCAACTCGCCCGAAGCAGCCGCGGCAAGATGTGGTTTATTCTCTGTAGCCCGCGCCCCTGATTCCGCCGCCTCTGTGCGCGTGGCCAGCTCATACAAACAAACCGCCACCGCCTGCCCCAAATTCATCGAGGGCTGCCGCGCATCGGTAGGAATCTCCACCAACAAATGGCAATAGGAAAGATCCTCCCGCGTAAGCCCGTGCTTCTCCGGCCCAAAAACTACCCCAACGCGCCCGCCGCGCTCCAACTCCCGGCTTACCACCGGCCCCAATTCCGGCAGTTGCACTACCTTCTGTTCCGGCTTGCGATAAGTCAGGGTCCCGGTTCCAAGCACGAGGGTGCATCCGGCCACAGCCTCGGGCAGCGTCTCAGTCTCCACGGCGAAGGCAAGCAGTTCCGGCGCACCCACAGCCGAGCGAGCTTCCCTCCAGTGCGGCGCATAGGCAGCCACCACTGCGAGCCGCGAAAAGCCGAAGTTAGCCATGGCACGCGCCGCCGCTCCAATATTGAGCGGGTTGCGCGGCGAAACAAGCACCACGCTTATGCGGTCGCGTTGGTCTTCAGGAAGCACGAGATGATTGTAGAGCGGCGGAAGTAATAAATATCATTTCATTGAAAACCCTCCCATCTGTGCTGTAGAGTGTACGGCAATGAATACCAAACCTTCTGGAAGTCTTGAAGAGCAGGTCGGCGAGTTACGTTCGCGAGTGCTTCGGCTGGAAGAAGCGCTTGATCAATACGGGATTGTTGTGCAAAGCGCGGAGGCAAAACCGGCTGCCACGGAACACATCATTGCTCCGCAAACCAGCGCGCCGGCGGTCGCGTGGACGGATGAGGTCGCGCGGCTAACGGCAAGCAGAGCGGCCGCAACTCCCGCACCGGAATCTTCGCAGGAGGCAAATCGAGTTGAGCCGGTCGCGGCTCCGAACTTCGGCTACTACGCGCCGGCGGAGGGGAAAGACGAACCGTCGCTGGAGAGCCGGATCGGTTCGCAATGGTTTAACCGTATTGGCATTCTGGCATTGCTGATCGGTGTGGCCTGGTTTCTGAAATTGGCCTTCGACAATCATTGGATCGGCCCATTGGGCCGGGTGATGATCGGGCTGGTTGCGGGCGCGGGACTGATCGCGTGGTCAGAGCGCTTTCGTAACGGCGGGTTTGCGATTTTCTCCTACTCGCTGAAGGTGGTGGGCAGCGGAACGCTTTATCTTTCGCTGTGGGCGGCTTTCTCGCTCTATCACCTTATTCCGGCGTCAGCGGCATTTGCGGCCATGATTCTGGTAACTGCGTTCAACGGATATATGGCGTGGGTGCAGGATGCGGAGTTGCTTGCCCTGTATGCGATTGTGGGCGGCCTCAGCACGCCGCTGCTGCTGTCGACGGGCGAGAACCACGAAGTTACCCTGTTCAGTTATCTGCTGGTGCTGGACATTGCGGTGCTTGTGCTGGTGGCGCTGCGTCCCTGGTCGCGACTGCTCTTTGCGGCCTTTTTGGGCACCGTGCTGATCTTTACCGGCTGGTGGACGGAGTACTACTCCGACGCTCAGTTTGCGCGCACGGCTTTCTTTCTCACCTGCTTCTTCCTGATCTTTGCCTTCGGACCGCGTTTGGTGCGGGTGGATCTGGAAGACGGCGAGCCTCACTCCGCATGGGATAACCTGGCCCTGGTTATTTTGCCTATCGCCAATGCAGCGCTGGGATTCCTGACTTATTACGCACTCTTCGACTGGTTCAAGAGCGATTGGGCCGGCGCCTGGCTGGCAGTGGGCTTCGCCGCATTCTACTTGTTACTTCTCCGTTTGCCCGCGCAGGGATGGTTGCAGGCAAGCACGCCTTTGCTTTCGTCACTGCACCTTACTGCGGCAGTGGTCTTTCTCACTCTTGCCATTCCACTCAAGACGCAAGGCCGATGGCTCACCATTGGCTGGCTGGTGGAGGGCGCGGCGCTGCTATGGGTGGCGAGCCGCCAGCGTTTGCAACTGCTGCGCGCATTGGCGCTGCTGTGCCTGGCGCTCGGATTTGTCGCGCTCCTGACGGTGAATCCTACGGCATTGACCACGCCCATCTTCAATGAGCGATTCGGCACCTTCTCGGTTGGAATTGCAGTCTTCGCATTTGCCGCGTGGGTCGCTTATCGGCAAAAGTCCGGGGAGGAGGAGCAGGGAACTGGCGCCTGGCCGCTCATCGCCGCCGTTGCGGTACTTACCGTGAATTTTCTCATCCTGCTCGCCGTTTGTTGGGAGATTCACAGTTACTGGTGGGTGCTGCGCTGGGCCGGCGACTGGCATCAGGAGCAGGACTATCTTATGCATGCGCAGTTCACTTATTCGGCATGGCTCATGCTTTTCGGCTCGATCCTGCTGGCCACGGGATTCTGGCGGCGATCGGCCTTTCTCCGCTGGCAGGCGCTGGTGCTTCTGGCCATCACGATTGCGAAGGTCTTTCTCTCCGATATGGGCGGACTGAGCCAGGGATACCGGATCCTCAGCTTCATGGGACTGGGCGCATTGCTTCTGGCCGTCAGCTTTGTCTATCAGCGCGACTGGCTCAACCTGCGAGCAAAGAGTGGTGAAAAACCATGAAGTTGATTGCCGGTGTTCTTCTCATCGCCGCGGTTGCTGTCTCTCCGGAGCTACGGTATTTCCGCTATGAGCGGCCCATACAGGGGCTTGTGAATCGATCCGGGCAGAATTGCTTGCTTGTTGATCCGTTGATCTTTCCTCATGCCGCGCCACTACTTGCCGATCTTCGCCTCTATCACGACGGCACGGAGACTCCTTTTGTAATCAGCACGGCCGATGCGGCAGAGAGCGTGGAGATGTCCATTACGCCACTGAATATGGGTGTGCGCGGTGGTCAAACCGTTTTCGACGCCAGTATGCCCGACGGGCAATACAACGATCTTCAGCTTGCCTTAACGAAAAAGGATTTCATCGCCACGGTCGCGGTCAGCGGCAGCTGGACAGAAACAGGGAGCGTCGAGACCAAGATAGGTTCGTACACCATTTTCGATCTAACAAGCCAGAAACTGGGCCGCAGCACAGTTCTTCACCTACCTGGGTCGGACTTTCGCTACCTGCATTTCCGCATCAGCGGGCCGATTTCGCCAGAGAACCTTACAGGACTCACCGTTGTTCGTCTGTCGACAATCCCGCCGAAGTATGTGACGGTCGGAGAGACCGCGCAATACAAGCGGGAGGGTCATTCTTCGGTATTCGAATTCAACCTTCCCGCCCATGTGCCAGTGGACCGAATATCCTTCGTTCCCGACGCCTCCCCGGCCTGGTTCAGTCGCAGTGTGAGGATCAGCGTAGCGCCGATTTTTAGGTCGTCTGGAATGGATACGGTTCAGCCTTCGAATACAGTTGTTTCGGACGGAAGTCTTCTGCGTATCCACAGCGTACATAATGGCCACCGCATTGACGAAGAGAGCCTGGAGATCGACGTCCGGTGGATGGATTTTAGAACGCCGACAAAATGGACGATCAGCATCGACAACGGAGACGATGCGCCGCTGCGGTTTGAATCCGTCCAACTGCAAATGTTGGAGCGCAATCTCTGTTTCGAGGGTGACCCAAATGCCCACTATGCGCTCTACTATGGCGACCCGGCGCTTCAAAGCCCGCACTACGACTACGCCACGCTTTTCACTACGCTCATCAATCCGGAAGCCAACGCATCCCGCATCGCAGTCGGCCCTGAGCAGCCGAATCCCGCATACCAACCCCGCCCCGATTCGCGTCCCTTCACAGAGAAGCATCCTGCTTTGTTATGGATAGCACTGGCTGCTGTGATCGCACTGTTGGGATTGGTTGCGCTGCGGTCGGTAAAGCCGCCCACTCCGTCTCCAAAATAAAAAGAAACGCGAGCGCTGAACCGCGTTCATGCACTAGCTTTTTGTCAGAACATGACTTAGTAACCTGCGGTAAACCGACGCTTTGCACCAGGGCAGGGAGTTATCAGTGCTGAAAGCTTTGAATTGCATCACGATCGTGCTTCCACGCCGCGAATAAAGTAACTCGGCCGGCCGTTATGAGTGATATAATCGGTGATAACCTACGGGCAGATTTTATTCGCAACTGGGCCTTATGTCGGATAGATTCAGATCCGCGATAGAAAGACCATTCCTTCGTTACGCAATAACGATCGTTGCTGTTGCTGTGTCGTTTTTGCTGCGATATGCCCTGGTTCAGGGCCTCGGCCTGGAGATGCCGACGTTCATCACGTTCTTCCCGGCGGTAATGTTGGTTGCCGTTCTGGGTGGCCTGTGGCCCGGCTTGCTGGCCACCGCGCTGATCGTGCTTGGCACGGACTATCTGATTCTGCCGCCGGTCGGGCATTTTGCCATCGCCAGGGTCTCGGATTTCGTTGCTCTTTCTCTCTTTGCTGCTATGGGCGCTCTCATGAGCCTGCTGGCCGAGCTCTACAGGCGCAGCCAGCGGACGATAGCAACTTACAAAGCGGAACAGGCTCTGTGGGTCAGCAACCAGAAACTCGAGGTGGCGTTGGCCAGCATGACCGATGCCGTGTTTATCACCGATATCTCCGGCGAATTTATCCAATTCAACGACGCCTTTGTCGCGTTTCACAAGTTTAGAAACAGGGCCGACTGCCCCAGGAAGCTCTCCGAGTGTAAGGATTTCCTTGAGATAAAAACGGCCGATGGGGAATTGCTGCCGCCGGAGATGTGGTCGGTTCGAAGAGCGCTGCGCGGCGAGACAGGCACAAATATCGAATATACCCTCCATCGCAAAGATACGGGCGAAAGCTGGGTTGGCAGTTACAGCTTCAGCCCCTTGCGAGACAGTCAAGACGCGATTATCGGCTCCGTGGTGGTGGCGCGCGACATCACTGACTTGAAGGTTGCCGAGCAGAAGTTGCGCGATAGCGAGCGCGACCTCTCGCTCATGTACCAGAACATTCACGACGTCATCTTTTATCTGGCCGTGGAACCAGGCGGCCAGTTCCGCTTTATTTCAGTCAATCCGGCTTTTCTTCATGCCACTGGTTTGGAGATGGCACAGGTTGTTGGGAAATTGGCGCAGGAGGTCATTCCCGAGCCGTCCAGCGGCAAAGCTCTCAAAAAGTACAAAGAGGCCGTGCTGGGAAGAAAAACCATTTTCTGGGAAGAGATTTCAGCCTATCCGGCCGGAGAAAAGTATGCGGAAGTGTTCGTCAGTCCTGTTTTCGACGCGCGGGGCGTCTGCACCAACCTGATCGGAGTGCTGCATGACATTACGGAACGCAGGCAGGCGGAAAAACATGTCGAGCGACTCAACCGCGTTTATGCCGTATTGAGCGACATCAACCAGGCCATTGTCCGGGTAAAGGATTCTCAGGCAATGCTTGAAGCCGCATGCCGCATTGCCGTGGAGAAGGGAAAATTCCACATGGCATGGATCGGCATGATCGATCCCGCGACGCAAGCGCTTAATCCGGTCGCATCCAGCGGCATGGTCGATGGTTATCTCGATAAATTGAAGATTAATCTTCTTGACCCGGACACTGCCGGCGGGCCGGCGGCGCAATGCATCCTTTCTGGAAAACATGCCATTTGCGCCGACATAGAGCACGACCCTTTTTACCTGCCCTGGCGAGACGAGGCAATACGCCGTGGCTATCGCTCGTCGGCAGGCTTTCCGCTCGCGGTCGATGGTCATGTTGTCGGCGTATTCAGCATTTATGCCAATGACCCCAAGCTCTTCGCGGAAGACGAACTGGCCCTGCTGGATGAGATGGCGATGGACATCTCCTTCGCATTGGAGTTCAATCGGCTCGAAGAGGGTCGAAGGCGGGCGGAAGAGGAGTTGCGCTGGCGAACGGCCTTCTTTGAAGCGCAGGTAGATTCAGCTCTCGACGGCATATTGGTTGTTGACGGTCAGGGGAAGAAAATACTTCAAAATCATCGATTGAACGAGATCATGAATATCCCCGATGATGTTTCCGGGAGCCTCGACGATGCTCGGCAGCGGCAATATGTTTCAACCATCGTTAAGAACCCCGATGAATTCAATGAAAAAGTCAATTATCTGAACTCCCATCCGGATGAGATCAGCCGCGACGAGATTGAATTGCTTGACGGCACGATCCTCGATCGATACTCGTCTCCTGTCAGGGATAAGGCCGGTAATTATTATGGCAGAATCTGGACTTTCCGCGACATCACGGAACGGCGGCAACTCGAAGGGGAGTTCCGCCAGGCGCAGAAGATGGAGGCCATCGGCCAATTGACCGGAGGGATCGCCCACGACTTCAATAACCTGCTCACCGTGATTCTGGGCTGTTCCGAGGTCATTGGCGAAGAAGTAAAAGAGAACACGCACCTGAGCAAGATGGCGAAGTTGATTGCAGACGCGGCTCGGCGGGGAGCGGAACTGACTCACCGCATGCTGGCCTTTGCCCGCCTTCAGCCCCTGCAGGCCAGGCCTGTAAACGTCAATCAGTTGCTTGACGGCATGCAGAACTTTCTGCGCCGCACGCTGAGCGAGCAAATCGAATTGCATCTCATCAAAGGATGCGCGAATTGCGATGCCCTGGTTGATCCCACCCAGCTCGAGAGCGCGCTGCTGAACTTGTGCGTCAATGCCCGCGACGCCTTGCCCCAGGGGGGAACAATCACCATCGAGACCGGGAACGCGGTGCTCGACGCCGACTACGCGGAACAAAATCCCGATGTAACTCCGGGCCAATATGTTTTCATCGCAGTCTCCGACAACGGTTTCGGCATCTGCCACGAATACCTTGACCGCGTCTTCGATCCATTTTTTACCACCAAGGGCGTTGGAAAAGGTACAGGTCTTGGTCTCAGCATGGTGTATGGCTTTATCAAGCAATCCCAGGGTCATGTCAAGATCTACTCTGAGGCCGGCCATGGAACTTTGGTCAAGTTATATCTCCCAGTGGCTAAACAGGAAAGCGAGTCGCCCGGTGAAAATCAAACCTCGGTCGTCGACCTTCAAGGTTCTGAAGTCATTCTGCTAGTTGAAGACAATGAGTCGGTACGCGAGTTTGCCAGGTCGCAGTTGATAACTCTCGGTTACCAGGTATTAGAGGCTGCCAGCGGCAAGGATGCATTGAAGGTCCTCTCCGAGCACGCGGATGTTCAACTGCTCTTCACTGATATCGTCATGCCCGGCGGACTCAACGGCCGCGAACTGGGAACAGAGGCATGCCGGGTCAACCCAAAATTGAAAGTTCTCTACTGCTCCGGATATGCGGAAAACGCAATTCTTCACGAGGGGCTGCTGGACAAGGACGTGCAGTTTCTGAGCAAGCCTTATACGCGACGCCAACTGGCGGCAAGAATCCGCGAGGTGCTTGGTGCGTCCTAGCTCCCGTACGGGAGAGGAGGAGCGCAATGTCAACCCGACGTATTCTCATCCTCGATGACGATGCGGCCGTGGGTCAGACCATCCAGTGGATCGCTGAGAGCCTCGGCTTCATTGCCGAGTTCGTAACCCGCCCCGACGATTTCTTTGAGCGACTGGAACGGATAAATCCTGACATCATCACCATCGATCTCATCATGCCCGAACTCGACGGCGTTGAGATCATGCGTCTCCTCGCCGAGCGCAAATGCCACTCCAAAATCGTCATCTCCAGCGGCATGGGCACCCGCGTGCTCGATGCCGCCCGGCGCTCGGCCGCCGAGCACGACCTGAGGATTGCCGGCGTCATCTCCAAACCGATCTCCAAGGAAGCCCTGCGCGCTCTCGTCGGTGAAGGCAGCGAGCTCAACCAGCCGGTATCGGAAAAACATCCCTCCGCGGAGCAGAAAGAATTCGAGATTTCCAAGTTGGATATCCTCAACGCCCTCGACCGGTACGAGTTTGTCCTTGCCTATCAGCCCAAGATCGAATGCAAGTCCGGCGCGGTGGCGGGCTTTGAGGCTCTCGCCCGTTGGCAGCATCCCAGCGGAGAACTGATCATGCCCGACCGTTTTATTCCCATCGCCGAGCAAGCCGGCCTTATCGACGCCCTCACCGAGCAGGTCTTCTATCAAAGTATCGAGTGGTTTTCTGAGTCGTTTCCCGGCTCTGATCGCAAGCTCTCGATGAACATCTCCGCCCGCAGCCTGGTGGATATTTACCAGGCGGACAAGCTTTCGAAAATTTGCCGCTTCTACCAGATAGCTCCGGAGCGCATCGTGCTCGAGCTCACTGAGAGCAGCGCCATGGTCGATGCCACGCTCTCTCTCGATGTAATGACCCGTTTCCGCGTCAAGGGCTTTCAATTATCCATCGACGACTTCGGCACCGGCTATTCCTCCATGGTTCAGCTTGTGCGGCTGCCCTTCTCTGAGATCAAGGTAGATAAATCGTTTGTCATGCACGCCCAGCAATCTCAGGAGGCGCGAACCGTCATCAAGTCGATCATCGATTTGGGTCACAGTTTGGGCCTGCTGGTCTCAGCCGAAGGCGTTGAAGATCAGCAAACCCTTGACTATCTCAATACCCTGGGTTGCGATTTGGCGCAGGGATATTTCATCGCCCACCCCATGCCAGGGGAAGCCGCTCGGCTCTGGGCTGAAAGCAGAAGCTCGTAATCCATGAAATACCTATTCTTTTTATTTTCTGTCACTTGAACAATAATCTCCCTCCCGATTTTCTCAATTGTCCCAAACGCTCGATATTGTGTGCATTGCCGCACGCACATTCGCCCGAAAAACGGCGCCCTACAGGTGGTCAGATTGAGGCAGAATGTTCTAGCCTCAAGGGATGATCTGGACGAATCCAGCTGAGTTGGCGTTGAACGAGTTGAGCACCACGCCAATCGTCCGCTTCTCGGTGCTGGCGCTCAGCTCGATCTTCTTTCTGGTCGATCCCTTTGCCGCGATCCCGTCGTTTCTGGCGATTACTGCCAATGCCGACGAGGCCAAGCGGCGGCGCGTGGCGCGCAAAGGCGCTCTCACCTGCTTCATCGTGCTCATCACTTTTGCCTTCGCCGGTCAGCTCATCTTCAAGATGTTCGGTATCACCCTGCCCGCCTTTGAAGTGGCTGGGGGACTGATTCTATTGCTGATAGGCCTGGATATGCTGGAGGCGCGCCGCTCTCCTACCCAGGAAACCCATGGCGAAGCCGAGGAGGCTACGGCCAAGGAGGACGCCGGAATTGTCCCGTTGGGGATTCCGATGCTTGCCGGGCCGGGCGCTATTTCTTCGGTCATGGTCCTGGTGGGACAGGTGCCCAACCTGCTTGCCTGGGAGATGGGCGCGATTCTCGGCTCCATTACGATCACCTGCCTGGTCAGCTACGGCGTTCTGTCGAGTGCCGGCCGCGTCCGCCAGGTGATGGGCGAAACCGGCATCCGCATCCTGGTCCGCATCATGGGTTTGCTGCTGGTGGCCCTGGCCATGCAGTATTTCGTGAATGGCCTGACCGATTTAGGGCTGATTCCAAAGCACTAAAGCCGGGTTTCCCACAGAAACACGGGGCTTTCCACAGGCCGGGCGTTTGCTTTTCGGAAGGATGGGTTGCTATTCTCAAACGGTTGCAGAGAAGTGGTTTGCGCTTATTCACCCGATGTTTGCAATTAGTGGTGGTGTGTGCTAATCTCGTGAAGTTGCAGATTGAGTAGTAGAAGCCTCCCGGTGGCCGTATGGCCTGCCCCGTAGAGGGAAGTGGGAAGCCAGTAATGGAACTAGTTCGTTGGGTAAGGTGAGGATGCAAGCCCCTAAACCCCTGTAGGGAATCCCTAGAGAGAACAAGCCATTGCAAGACCCAGGAGCACGGACTCCTGTGAGCCCTAGTGGTTCGGGTGCGTTTTTGCCGGTCGCTCTTTGATATTTTGCGCAGTGCGAAGCTCTGGAACGGAATTTCTTCTTCCCGGCCAGTCGAAAGATCAGATTGAGCTTGACATGAAGATGAAATTTTGATAACTTTAGAGGGTTCGCGCAAAATCGCCGGATGAGGCTGTAAGAGGCCGCATGAGGTGTGCGCAATAAGTTCGAGGACACCCAGGCGTAACAGCCTGGGCCTCGATCCTAAAAGGGCCCGCTCAGGCGGATACCCTCAAGGATCTTTGACAAATTGGTTGAACGTGCCAGTCGTGAGAAAAGATCAGGTTTGGCTTGATCATTCTCACAAGGTAAGAGTACCTGCTGCTTTCGAGCGCGGGTACAGTTGAAGCGAGTCTGACCTCCGTCAGACGAGTGGATACAAACAGTTTCAAACGAGAGTTTGATCCTGGCTCAGAATCAACGCTGGCGGCGTGCCTAACACATGCAAGTCGAACGAGAAAGTGGTAGCAATACCATGAGTAAAGTGGCGCACGGGTGAGTAACACGT
>Ga0187887_10000087_pt1 | contig 92194 bp, 82 predicted proteins | sample June2016WEW_7_10_FD_132977 | JGI IMG/M metagenome (GOLD analysis project Ga0187887, IMG submission 132977) | Peatland microbial communities from SPRUCE experiment site at the Marcell Experimental Forest, Minnesota, USA - June2016WEW_7_10 | ecosystem: Environmental > Terrestrial > Soil >... | reverse complement strand
TGCGATCGTCGTGGCGGTGCCTGCCGGCGCTTTTTTGATCAAAGTGGAGGCCTCATGAGAGATCGAGAGGTTTTAATGCCAAGCCGATAATTATACGATTTTGGCCGCTCCGTGGCCACACATACCGCCCGGTGATCGCGCTATGCGCCCGTCGACGACGGCGGGTCCCCGGGCCGGGCTTTTGACTTCAGAAGCAGGCTTAATTCCGTCTTTTCGTCGGAATTCAAGCCCATATCCTCCGCTTTTCGTAACAATTCATTCATCCGGCGGCCGGGACCGTGGTGCTCGACCAGCTTGTGAATCGCCATTTGGAGCTCTTTCACCGCCCCAGAGGCCTCCTCCACCATGGCGGGCGCCAGCGCGAGCTCGGTCAGCCGGTGGTATTCGGGCCGTTCCCGCCACCGTTCGAGCAGCATCGCGGTCGTGGGTTGTGCCATTTCGGCCGCCTGATCGAGCAGCTCGTTGAGCACGCCCATACCGGGAAGATCGACGCCTGCGAGCGCCTGGCGTGCGCCGACCGCGCGGGCCGCTCCCGGGTGGTGCAATACCAGGCTGATCGCCTGGCTCAACAGGTTGCCGCGGCCTGCGCTAATCCGACCGCGCCTCGGGCGGGCTGGTTCCTCACGCGCTGCCTCCGAGCCTATCGCCGATCTGCCGGTGCCCGCGCGACTGCCGGCGCTTTGCAGATGCTCGCGAAGCTTGGCGGCCGGCATGCGCACTTCCGCGGCGAGCCGCTCCAGCGTCAGGTCGCGGTACACGCCCTCCGGCATGCGGGCGAACAGCGGCGCCGCCAGCGCGGCAAGTTTCGCTCGTCCGCCCACGTCGGCGGTCTCCACCTGCGATACCAGCTGCCGTACCAAGTACTCTGACAGCGGCAGGGCCTGCTTCGAGCGCTCCTCGAAGGCTCCCGCCCCCTCGGCTGCCACCAGCGTATCGGGATCATGGCCTTGGGGAAGAAACATGAACTTGAGCTCGCGCCCATCGCGCGCCAGGGGCAGCGCGTTCTCGAGCGCCCGCCAGGCGGCTTTGAGGCCGGCGGAATCACCGTCGAAGCAAAACACCAGTTCGCTGGTCAGCCGGAAGATCTTGTTCAGGTGTTCCTGGGTGGTGGCGGTTCCGAGCGTGGCGATGGCATAGGTGATCCCGGCCTGGTGCAGACGCACCACGTCCATGTAGCCTTCGACCACCATCAGGCGCTTGAAGTCGTTGCGCGCCTGACGCGCTTCGTAAAGTCCGTAGAGCTCCCGACCCTTGTGAAACAGCGGCGTTTCGGGCGAGTTCAGGTACTTGGGCTCGCCTTGATCGATCACCCGCCCCCCGAATCCGAGCACGCGTCCGCGCGAATCCCGAATCGGGAACATCAATCGGTCCCGGAACCGGTCGTAGTATCCGCTCGGCCCCTCCCCCGCGGCCCGCGCGCTCGCGCCATCGCGCTCGATGATCAAGCCGGCCTGCAACAAGCGGCGACGCTCATCCTCGTCCGCGCCGAAACGGTTGAGCAGCGCATTCCACGAGTCCGGCGCGTATCCCAGCGCAAATTTGGCGCCCGTGCCCGCATCGATCCCGCGGCGGGCCAGATACTCGCGTGCGCGCGGGGTGTCGGCGAGATTCTGCTCGAAAAATCTCGACGCGCGGATCATGAGGTCGTACAGATCGCCGCCGCCGGGCTCGCGCGCACCCTGGGCCTCCCGCGGCAGTGCCACTCCCGCTCGCTGGGCGAGGTCCGCCACGGCATCGAGGAAGCCGAGCTTCTCGTACTGCATCAGAAAGCCCACCACGGTGCCATGGGCTCCGCACCCGAAGCAGTGATAGAACTGCTTGTCGGGACTGACCCAGAAAGAGGGCGTCTTCTCGTTGTGGAACGGGCAGCAAGCCTTGTATTCGCGGCCCGATTTCTTCAACGCCACGCGTGCGCCGATGATCTCCACGATGTCGGAGCGTGCGACTATCTCGTCGAGAAACGGTTGCGGGATGCGGCCGGCCATGGACCGGACGCGGTCAACCGCCGAGCTTGGCTTTGATTTTGGCGCCGACGGCGGCCATGTCGGCCCGGCCTTGCGCCTTCGCCTTGATGACGCCCATGACCTTGCCCATGTCCTTGATGCTGGCCGCGCCGGTGGCAGCGACCGCCTCGGCGATCAGGGCGTCGAGTTCCGCATCGCTCAAGCGAGAGGGCATGTAGGTTTGCAGCAGCGTGATTTCCGCGGATTCCTTGTCGACCAGATCCTGCCGGTTGCCGGCCTGGAACTGCGCCAGGGATTCCTTGCGCTGCTTGATCATCTTCTCGAGGACGACAAGGACCTGGGAATCGTCCAGAACGATGCGCTCGTCCACCTCGCGCTGCTTGATGGCGGAGGTGATCATCCGGATGACGCCGAGCCGCTCCTTTTCGCCGGCGCGCATCGCGGCCTTCATGTCATCCGTGATTCGCTCTTTCAAAGACACCGAGGAGCCCCCGGAGATCGAACGAGTTCCGGCCTCAATAGGGCCGGGAGGAAGCCGCTTGCGGAGCGCTCGACGGGGCGCCGCCGGCGCCGCGCATGTTCTCCCGAGACAGACGCTTCAAGTGACGCTTGACCGCCGCAGCCTTCTTGCGCTTACGTTCCTGGGTCGGCTTCTCGTAGAATTCACGGCGGCGAAGCTCCGTGAGGACACCCGCTTTCTCGCAGGCTCGCTTGAAGCGGCGCAGAGCGGCATCGAAGTACTCGTTCTCGCGAACACGAACGCTGGGCATTCAAACCTCAATAATTTGAGACAAAAGACTACCGCCGGGCATTCGGCAGCAGGGGGGCGCATTCTAATGGGCGTTCCCGCAAAAGGCAAAGGTGGGCAAGAAAGATGCGGGTCATTGGAATCGAAAGTTCCTGCGATGAGACGGCGGTGGCGGTTTTCGACACCGTGCGGGGTCTTTTGTCGCATCGGCTGCACAGTCAGATCGCATTGCACCAGGCATACGGGGGGGTGGTGCCGGAACTGGCCTCGCGCGATCACATTAGGAGGCTCCTGCCCCTGGTGCGCGAGGCGCTATCGGCCGCGCAATCCTCGCGCGAGAGCGTGGACGGGGTGGCCTACACTGCGGGTCCGGGACTGATCGGGGCTCTTCTGGTCGGTACGGGCTTTGCCAGAAGCCTTGCCTACGCCTGGGGGAAGCCGGCGATCGGCATTCATCATCTCGAGGGACATCTGCTCGCACCGCTCCTCGAGCCCGAAGCGCCAATCTTCCCGTTCCTCGCTTTGCTGGTCTCCGGCGGCCACACCCAGCTGGTCGACGTGGCGGGCGTCGGAGAGTATCGCATTCTCGGGCAGACCCTCGACGATGCCGCGGGCGAAGCCTTCGACAAGACGGCCAAGATGCTTGGGTTGCCGTATCCGGGCGGCGCCGCGCTCGCCCAACTGGCCGAGTCGGGACGGCCCGGCCGCTTCAACTTCCCGCGGCCGATGCTCGACAGGCCGGGACTCGACTTCAGTTTCAGTGGCTTGAAGACGGCGGCCCTAGTAGCCTTGCGAGGCCGCGTCCTGGACGAGGAGATTCGGGCGGACGTTGCACGCGGCTTCCAGGAGGCGGTGGTGGACACGCTCGCTGAAAAGGCGCGTCGGGCGCTCGTGGGCGGCGGATACCAGCGGCTCGTGGTGGCGGGCGGAGTGGGTGCCAATACGCGGCTGCGCGAGCGCCTGGGTGACATTGCGAAGGATGCCGAAGCCACGGTGTATTTCCCCCGGGCCGAGTTCTGCACCGACAACGGCGCGATGATCGCGCTGGCCGGCGCATTGCGTCTGGCGGCGGGGGAGCGGGCGAGCCTCGCCATCGACGCCCGGGCGAGCTGGGAGCTCGGAGTGCCGGGATCGACGCAGTAGCAATCGACGGAGTAACAGACTCAAGAGTTCAATGGACAAGATATTCATTCATGCGCTCAAAGCCGAGGCGATCATCGGCATATACGACTGGGAGCGCCAGGTCCGTCAGACCGTCCTGGTCGATATCGAGATAGGCGCGGATATCCGCAAGGCGGCGCTCACGGACTCGGTCGAAGACACCCTCAATTACAAGCGGGTTGCGAAGCGCGTGGTGGCGTTGGTGGAGGGCTCCGAATTTCAGCTGGTGGAGACGCTCGCCGAGCATGTAGCCATGTTGATTCTCGAGGAGTTCGGCGTCTCGTGGGTGCGCATCGTGCTTTCGAAGCCCGGCGCCGTTCGAAGCTCCAAGGATGTCGGAGTCGAGCTCGAGCGGGATCGTGCCGCGCTCGAGTCATGGCTCGCCGCGCGCGCCCGGGCGGTCCCGCTGCCACCGGGCTCATGAGTCCATCGTTCGCGGTCGATCTTCCGCTCACCTGGCGCCAGATCGGCGCAATCGGCGACGGGGGCGCCTCGCTGTCGCTGTCTCAGGCTGCCTCGGAGCGCATTGGCGCGGCCCACGCGCTGGTGCAATCGCTGGCCGCCAACGATGTGCGCGCTTACGGCGTCAATACCGGCGTCGGTGCGCTTTGCGATGTCCTCGTATCCCCGGCAAAGCAACGAGCGCTGTCGCGCAACATCATCATGAGTCACGCGGTCGGCGTGGGACCTGGGCTGGAGGCTGCCGCGGTCCGGGCCATCATGGCGGCGGCGGTCAATCACTATGCGCGCGGATACTCCGGGGTACGGGTCGAGCTCGTAATCCGGCTCTGCGAGTTCCTGGACCGCGACTTGATTCCCGAAGTGCCCGCGGGCGGATCGGTGGGTTATCTCACCCACATGGCGCATATTGCGCTGGTGTTGATCGGCGGCGGCCACGCGCGCCTCGGCGGTGCTGGCGCCGGCAGCGGCGCAAATGCGAGTGGCGGCGAACTCATGAGCGGCGCCGCGGCGCTCGCCGCAGCGGGCCTCGAGCCGCTGGTGCTGGAGGCCAAGGAAGGATTGAGTCTCGTCAACGGCCTGCCGTGCGCCACCGGCCTCGCGGCGCTCGCGCTCACCCGCAGCGCGCGTCTGCTCGACTGGGCGGACCTCATCGGTGCAATGACCTTCGAGAACCTGCGCGGACAGGCGGCGGCTTTCGACGCCGAGGCGCTCGGCCTGCGCGCCTCACCCTCTCCCCGGCTGGTGGGCGAGCGCCTGCGCGGATTTCTTCGTGGCAGCGCGATTCTTGCGGCGAGCGCCGGTCGGCGAACCCAGGACCCGTTGAGCCTGCGCGCGATGCCGCAGGTACACGGCGCGGTGCGTGATCAGTTCGCGCAGGCGGCGGGCACGGTCGACGCGGAACTCGCCTCGGTGAGCGACAATCCCGTGGTGCTCGGCACCCCGCAAGCGCCCCGGGCGCTGTCGGAGGCCCATGCGGTGGGCGCGGCCCTGGGACTCGCGGGCGATGCGCTCGGCATCGCCGTCGCCGAGCTGGCTGCCATGTCCGAGCGGCGCATCGATCGGCTGGTCAATCCGCTGTTGAGCGGACTGCCCGCGTTCCTGGCGGCGGACTCGGGTGCCGGCTCGGGATTCATGATCGCGCAGTACACGGCGGTATCCTTGACGGCCGAGAATCGGCGCTGCGCCGCCCCGGCCAGCCTCGATGGCGGAATCACGTCGGGCCTGCAGGAGGACCACCTTGCGCACGCGACCCCCGCCGTCTTGAAGCTTTTGCAGATCGTCGAGAACACCGAAGCCATCCTCGCGATCGAGCTCCTGGCGGCGGCTCAAGGCTACGACCTGGCGCCCGACGCGCCGGCCCGCGCGAGCGCGACCGATGCGGCCTACCGCAGGGTGCGGCAGGTGGTGAGCCTGTATCGAGACGACCGACCGCTCGCGGGCGACATCGATTTGATCCGCCGCATGCTGCGCACGGAAGATGCCGGGGCGCCGTGCTAGATGCCGCGTCCGCCGTCCACGGCGATGATCTGCCCCGTGATGTAGGGCGCGTCCTGGGCGAGAAATAGCGCCGTGCGTGCAACATCCGTGGGGTTGCCGTGACGCTGCAAGGCGGTCTTGCCGATGATCTCGCGTTTCAGCGCCTCGTCGATGTCATGTTCCGGCCAAAGCACCGGCCCCGGCGCGATACCGTTGACCCGGATCTCGGGGCCGAGCTCGCGGGCGAGCGAACGGGTCAGCATCGCGAGGCCCGCCTTGGCGACGCTGTACACCGGGTAACCCTTCAGCGGCCGCAGCCCATGGATGTCGACGATGTTGATGATGAGCCCGCGCCGCTCGGCGAGGCTCGGGACTGCCGCCTGGGCGAGAAACAAGGGTGCCTGCAGATTGGTACCGATGAGGTCGTTCCATTGCGCCCGGGTGATTTCCCCCATGGTGGAGGGAGCAAAGCTCGAGGCATTGTTGATCAGCACATCCACGCCGCCGAACGCTCGAATCGCCGCGTTCACCAGGGTCTCGGGAGCCTCGGCACTCAGCAAGTCCGCGCTGTGCACGGCGGCCGTACCCGGCCGCGCCCGATTGAGCTCCTGTGCCAGGTCCGAGGCCGCCTGCGCAGAGGATCGATAATGAATGAGTACGCACGCCCCGGCGCCATGCAGGGTGCGGGCGATCTCGGCGCCGACGCGCCTCGCGCCTCCGGTGATGAGGACCACTTTGCCGTCGAGCGGAGGGTTGCATGCCGTCATGCGTCGGAACGATACCGGATTGTCCGGCAGGCGGGTACAAGGCGGTCCGGCCATGTCCTTTGAAGCCCCCCCGGGTGCGAGCGGCGGCGCCCTCGGCGAGGAGGCACTCGAGCACGCCGCCAGGATGCGGGAGCGGCTCGCCGGCGAGATTCGAGCGGCCGGGGGCTGGATCGGCTTCGATCGCTATATGGAGACTGCGCTGTACGCGCCGGGTCTCGGCTACTACAGTGCAGGCGCGCGCAAGCTCGGGCCGGGCGGCGATTTCACCACCGCTCCGCAGATCTCGCACCTGTTCGGCGCATGCCTCGCGCGCCAGTGCGCCCAAGTGCTCGAGTCGCTGCAAGGCGGCTCGATCCTCGAGATCGGTGCGGGGACCGGGACGCTCGCGGCAGACATCCTCGCGCGGCTCGAGAGCCTCGGGCAGCTGCCTGCGCAATATTTGATTCTCGATGTCAGCGCCGATTTGCGCGGGCGCCAGAGGCGCACGCTCGAGGAGCGGGTGCCGCATCTCGCCGCCCGGGTCGAGTGGTTGGACAGTGCGCCTGCATCGCAGCTCGATGGCGTGATCCTCGCGAACGAGGTGCTCGATGCGCTGCCGGTGACGCGCTTTCGCTGGTTCGCAACCCACTGCGAGGAACTCGGGGTCAGCATCGAGCGCGATCGGTTCGTGTGGTCGCCGCGGCCGGCTGATACCGGCCTCGCCCAGATCTGCCGCTCGCTCGCGCAGCCCGGCTGGGAGGACGGCTACGTCTCCGAGTACTGCGCGCGGCTTCCTGCGTGGGCGCTCGAGGTCACGCGGGGACTTCGGCGCGGACTTGCGCTGTGGATCGACTATGGGTTGCCGCGCCGGCAATATTATTTGCCCGAGCGCCGCGACGGCACGCTGATGTGCCATTTCCGGCAGCGTGCCCACGATGATCCGTTTTTCGAGCCCGGCTTGCAGGACATCACGGCGTGGGTGGATTTTACGCTGCTCGCCGAGGCTTCCTCTGCGGGCGGATTTACGCTTGCCGGCTTTTGCACGCAATCGTACCTGCTCGCGGCGCTCGGAGTGGATCGGGAAATGGGCCATCTCGCGGCAGGGGATGAGCACCGGTTCGCGCGCCTCGCCAACGAGGCGCGCCGGCTGATGATGCCGGGTGAGATGGGCGAGCGCTTCAAGGCGATGGCGTGGCTGCGCAATCTCGATCTGCCGCTATCCGGCTTCTCGTTGCAGGATCTGCGGCACACGCTGTAGCGTTCCGCTTCGCGTCAGTAGCGCTCGCGAACCCTCGCCACTGCGTCGAGCCGCAGGCGGCTCACGAGCTCGGCAATCGCCGCACCGGAGCGGCCGGAGAGTTCCTCCTGCGTCGGTTTGGCCGCCGCCGCTGCGTCGCGCGCCGCAAGCAGGTAGTCGCGCTGCGGGTAGGTAGCGCTCTGCAAACCCTCGCGGCCCCTCGAGTCCGCCTCGCAGGCCAACAACGCGAGCGCGAATCGCTCCGGCCGGCGAAAGGCGTCAGAGCTTTCCATGAATTCGAGCGCTGTCTTGGCCTTGAGTTCGAAGGCTCGATGAACGATGCCGTGGTAGCGCGCCACGATCACGGCGAGGTCCCTGTAGTCGCCAGGTACCCGCAGCCGTGCCGCGAGCGCCTCGATCAGCGAGACGCTGCGCTCTTCATGGCCGTGGTGCGCGGGCCACGCTGCCTGCGGCGTCTGCGCCTTGCCGAGGTCATGCACCAGCGCCGCGAATCGCACCCTGCAATCGCTGCTCAGAATCGCCGCCTGATCGAGCACCATGAACGCGTGCACGCCGGTATCGATCTCCGGGTGCCAACGCGCCGGCTGCGGGACGCCGAACAGGGCGTCGAGTTCCGGATAGATGCGTTGCAGAGCGCCGCATTCGCGCAGCACCCGGAAGAAAGCGCCGGGCGCAGACTCGCGCAGGGCCTTCTCCGATTCCTGCCAAACGCGCTCGGCCACCAGCGCGTCGACCTCGTCGGCGAGCACCATGCGTTTCATGAGTGCCATGGTGTCGGGCGCCACGCGAAATCCCAGCGGCGCGAAGCGAGCAGCGAAGCGCGCGAGCCTCAGCACGCGCACCGGATCTTCGACGAAGGCATCGGAGACGTGTCTGAGAAGCCGGGCGTCGAGATCGCGTTTTCCGCCGTGCGGATCCAACAGAGTCCCGTCGGGCTGCCTCGCCATGGCGTTGATGGTCAGGTCGCGGCGGCTCAAGTCCTCCTCGAGCGTGACCTCGGGCCCGAACTCGACGCTGAACCCACGATAACCGGGCGCGGTCTTGCGCTCGCGGCGGGCGAGCGCATATTCCTCATGGGTGTCCGGATGCAAGAAGACCGGGAAATCGCGGCCGACCTCGCGGAACTTGCGCCGCTCGAGCTCTTCTCTCGTGCCGCCCACGACGACCCAATCGCGCTCCTTCACCGGCAACCCGAGCAACTCGTCTCGAACGGCTCCGCCGACCAGATACACTTGCATGGGTGCATAGTATCAGCATCAATTGGCGGATCTGCGCGCCCGCCATCGCCGCACTGGCCTCGTCCGTGCTCGGTGGGTGCTATCTCGTGCAGAGTGCGGCGGGACAATTACAGCTCATGTCCAAGCGCAAGCCGATCGCACGCGTCATCGCGAATCCGGCGACTCCTCCCGAGGTCAAGACCCAGCTCGAGGCGGTCGCGCAGATACGGGATTTCGCGATCCGCCGGCTGGGGCTCCCCGACAACGGCAGCTACCGCAGCTTCGCCGACCTCAGGCGGCCCTACGTGGTTTGGAACGTGGTGGCGGCGCCTGAGTTTTCCGTCGATCCGAAGGAGTGGTGCTATCCGATCGTCGGGTGCGTGGCGTACCGCGGATATTTCGTCGAACGCCGCGCGCGCCGCTTCGCGGACGATCTGCGCCACCGCGGGCTCGATGTGACCGTCGGCGGCGTGGCCGCCTACTCGACCCTCGGGCATTTCGACGATCCGATCCTGAACACCATGCTTGGCTGGAGCGATGTCGAGCTCGCCTCGATAATCTTCCACGAGCTCACGCATCAGATGATTTATCTGCCGAACGATGCCGACTTCAACGAGGCGCTCGCGACGACGGTGGAGCAGGAGGGCGTGCGGCGCTGGCTCGAATCGCTCGGCCGCAAACGGGATCTCGAGCACTACCGCGCGTACCAGCAGCGCTTCGCGAAGGTGCTCGGACTTTTGACGCGCGCGAGAGACGGGTTGCGCACGCTGTATGCATCCAGAATCGATCCCGAGCGGATGCGGCGCGAGAAGGCGGCGATCTTCGCCGCGCTCCTTCAGTCCTATTCCGATCTCAAGCAACAATGGGGCGGGGGGGCGCACTTCGACAGCATGTTCGGGGCTGATATCAACAACGCCAATCTCGCCTCGATCGCCACCTACTACGATTGCGTGCCGGGTTTTCGGCGCGAGCTCGAGGCGGCCGGAGGCGATCTCGGTGATTTTTACGCCCGGGTGCGCCGGCTGGCGAAGCTCGACCAAACGCAGCGGGACGCCCTGTTGTGCGGAGCGCGCTGATGGGTGACGCCCCGTCGGAGGATTTCATCCGGCACGGCACGCCGGCTTTTCGCCGCACCAACCTCGCGCTGTTCGCGGCCGGCATCGCGACGTTCGGCCTCTTGTATTGCGTTCAGCCGCTGATGCCGGAATTCAGCCGGCGATTCGGTGTGAGCGAGGCGGTGAGCGCGCTGTCGCTGTCGCTGCCCACCGGCGTAATGGCCGTGGCGCTGCTGTTCGCAGGCGCCCTGTCGGACGCGCGGGGACGCAAGGGAATCATGGCCGCATCGACTCTCTGTTCCGCGCTGCTGACGCTGCTCACCGCGGTGGCGCCCGGGTGGCTCGCGTTGCTGACGCTGCGCGCGCTGCTCGGCATCACGCTCTGCGGGCTGCCGGCCATCGCCATGACCTACCTCAGTGAGGAGGTGCACGCGGAGTCCATCGGTCTCGGCATGGGCTTGTACATTAGCGGCAGTGCGGTGGGCGGCCTCGGAGGCCGGCTGCTGACGGGCATCGTGGCGGATTTCTTCGGCTGGCGCTGGGCGATGGCGGTGATGGGAGCTGTGGGGTTGGCCTGTGCGGTGGTGTTTTCGCGCAGCCTCCCGCCGTCCCGGCGCTTCGTGCCGCAGCCGCTCGAGCTCAAGGTCCTGATGAGGCGATTCGCGGGGACGTTGTCGGATCCGGGATTGCCATGGCTGTTCGCGGAAGGCTTCGTGCTGTTGGGGGCCTTCGTCACCATCTACAACTACATCGGTTATCGCCTCATGGCGCCGCCCTACGCGTTGAGCCAGTCCGCGGTGGGCCTGTTGTTCAGCGTTTACCTGGTCGGCACGTTCAGCTCGACCTTCATCGGGCATCTCGCCGGTCGTCGCGGACGGCGCAAGGTGCTGTGGACCATGTTCGTCATCATGCTGGCGGGGCTGGCGCTGACCATGGCGGGTTCGCTCACGCTGATCATCGCGGGAATGGCGGTGATCACGTTCGGATTCTTCGGCGGTCATTCGATCGTTTCGAGCTGGGTGGGCCGGCGCGCGGGAAACGCCAAGGTGCAGGCAAGCTCGATGTATTTGTTCGCCTACTATCTGGGATCGAGCTTCGCGGGGGCCGCCGGCGGGTTGTTCTACGCCGCGCATGGGTGGGCGGGAGTCGCCGCCTTCGTCGCCACGCTGTTCGGCCTCGGGCTTTTGTTCGCGTGGCGGCTGTATTACCTGGCGCCGCTCGCCGTCGCGCCCCCGGCAGGAACCGCGGAACCGCCGCTTCCTTGAGGAAAGAATTCTATGATCGGCCGGTCGCGGCCCGGTCGATGCTGAGTCTTGCGTTATCCTCCAGCGCGCCGACGTATTGGCGCGCGGATGCGGCCATGGAATGCGGCTTGAGCTTGAGCCTTTCGAAGCCATCCTCGGTGCATACGCTGTCGACCTTGAGAGATCGATAGTTGTCGCTGGAGAATGGACGGCCGGGCACCAAGTCGAACACGGCAGCCTCCAGGCGCCCGAGAACAGTCGGCAGCCCCGCGATCCAGCGGCGCCGACCCGTGACCTTGGCGACCAATTGCACCACCTCGCGCAGCGTGTAGATCTGCGGCCCGCCGAGCTGATAAGTCTGGCGGCTCGATGCGCCCCCGCGCAAGCAGCGCAGCATGGCGTCGACCACATCGTCGACGAACACGGGTTGGAAACGCGCGTTGGGCCGGGCGAGAGGCAGCACGCCCGGCGCGGAGCCGAGCAGGCTGGCGAACCGGTTCAGGAAGGTGTCGCCGGGGCCGAACATGACCGAAGGTTGGAAGATGGTCCAGTCGAGCGCCCCGCTCTGTTCGCGGATCAACTTCTCCGCTTCGCCCTTGGAGCGCAGGTAATAGCTCGGCGCATCGACGGCGGCGCCGAGCGCCGACACCTGGAGGAGCCGCCCCACGTTCGCCGAACGAGCCGCGAGCAGCAGCGCACGCGTGAGCTCGGTGTGCGCGCGCCGAAAGCCCGCGCCGCCGAACCAGCGCTCGTTCAATATGCCGATCAGATTGACGACGACATCCTTGCCGCGCAGGCGCTCCGAGAGCTGCGCCTCGTCGTACACGTCGCAGTTCTCCAACATCAGGCCGGGCAACACCAGCAGGTGCTTGTGGAGTTCCCGGTCGCGGGACAACACTGTCACCCGATGATTGTCCTTGAGAAGACGCGCAGTCAGGCGCGTGCCCAGAAAGCCGGTGCCCCCCAGAATGCAGATGGATAACGGCTTCATTACGTCTCAGCGGATCGGGATGAGGAGCGTGGAGGCGCCGCGCCGGACGTTGAGCATCAACAAGTTCACGCCCTTGGCCGCCTCGCGAAAGGTCTTGATGCTCGACACCGGCGTGCGGCCGATGCCGACGATCAAATCGTTGGACCTCAAGCCCGCGACCGAGGCGGGACTGCCGTCGGTGACGCCGCGCACGAGCACGCCGCTGCCGTCGGGGGAGTCGGTGAGATCCGCCCCTTCCAGGCCGTGGTGGATATCGGTGGCGTTGGCGGATTCGGAATTCTCGCGCTCTGCGACCAGCGAGGTGACCTTGCGGGGCTTGCCGTCGCGCAACAATCCGATCTCGACCTGGTCGCCGATCTGCAGCATGCCGATGGAGTTGCGCAGCTCATGCGCATTCTTCACGGGAGCGCCGTTGATCGAGACGATGATATCGCCGGTCTTGACGCCCGCGCGCTCCGCCGATGAGCCCTGACTCACGCCCGCAACCAGAGCGCCGCTCGCGTCGGCGAGACCGAATTCCTTGGCGATGTCCGGCGTCACGTCGTAGATGTTGACGCCGAGAACGCCGCGCTTCACCTGGCCGTACTTGATCAGCTGGTCCATCACTCCCTTGGCCATGTTGACCGGAATGGCGAAGCCAATGCCGATGTTGCCGCCACTGCCCGACAGGATCGCGGAGTTGATGCCGACCAGCTCTCCTTTGAGATTGACCAGTGCACCGCCCGAATTGCCGGGATTGATGGAGGCATCGGTCTGGATGAAGTCCTCGTACCCGTCCGGATTGATGCCGGTGCGGCCGAGCGCGCTGACGATGCCGGCGGTGACGGTGTGCTGCAAGCCGAACGGGTTGCCGATCGCCACCACATAGTCGCCCACCTCCAGATGCGAGGAATCGCCGAGCGCCATGGCGATGAGGTTCGGCTGCTTGGCCTGAAGCACCGCGATGTCCGCGCCTTCGTCGGACCCGATCACCTTCGCCGGAAAAGTGCGGTTGTCGAGCAGCGTCACCGTGATTTCGTTGGCGTTCTCGATGACGTGGAAATTGGTGATGATGTAGCCGTTCTTGGCGTCGACGATCACGCCCGAGCCCGCGCTCTGAAACGGCCTCTCGTGCGGCTTCGAGTCCGGCGGTACGTTGAAGAATTGGCGGAAGAAAGGATCGTCCAGCAACGGATTGCGCTGACCCGGCTTCTCCTTGATGGTGCCGCGAGTGGCGATGTTGACGACCGCCGGCGATACCCGCTTGACTATGGGAGCGAGTGAGGGCATCGGCGCGGCATCGGGTGCCGGGAGCGGCGCGGTCACCGCAGCGAAAGCCTGTGGCGCGGACAGTCCGAGAGCGAGCACTGCCGCCGCCAGTCCAAAACGCAGATTCATGCGCGATCCTTATATCCAGATGACTCGTCGGGCCGGCCACATAAAGAGGGGCCGGACGATGAGTCCGGCCCCTTCGCTTCGTCGCCCGAAGCCCGCGATTTTACACCGTAAGATCGCGCGCTGCGGACTCTCTTAGGCCGCTTCGACCGTAATCCGTTGCGGCTGCACTTGGGCGAGCTTCGGAATCGTGACTTCGAGCACGCCGTGGGCGGACTTGGCCTTGATGTTCTGCACATCCGCCGATTCCGGCAGGCTGAAGCGCCGCTGGAATTCACCGGTGACGCGCTCGACGCGGCGATAGCCGTCGCGATCCTCGCGCTTCGTATCCTCGCGGCGTCCGCGAATCGTCAGCACGCCCTGCTCGGAAGTAATCTCCACCGCTTTCGGATCGACGCCCGGCAGATCCAGGTGCAGAAGAAATCGATTGTCCTCCTCGTGAATGTCGACGGGCGGCAGCCACGCGCCGGAGTCAGCCGCAGTCGCGGCCTGGGGGGCGCCGAACAGACGGTCGATGTCTCTCTGGAAACGGTTCACGAGCGACCAAGGCTCGTATCGCACGACAGTCATGATGCTCTCCTCTTAAATGATGATGTTGATGAAACGAACAAGAAAAAGCGCTTGGTACCCAAAGTTGGGACGCTGCCGATCATTTCAACCGCCATCACGCGTTAGCGAGGGAAAAATGGCATGTGCGATTTCGCCAATGTCAATGGGACATATTGTGAATAAGATGTGGACCACAATATATTGAGATTACGAATTCTCCCCCTTGACCTGAAGAACCCGAAGTGTAGTAAGAAAATTTCTCGGAACAATCTCCTAATATTATGAATTTATTAATGTTTTTAGGTCGAAAATTAGCTTAAAAAATTCTTGACGCTGATCATAGTCAAGTCTTAACCTTCCACTCCGAACACAATATGTTGTGGTCGGAAAGTCGCGAAAGTCTCCATTCATCCCTGATCCGACCGCAAGGCCGTTTTCTCGCCCGGGACCACCGCAACTTGTCTTTCACTGTCGCGCCATAATTATAAGGGAGCGGTTTTAAACCCATGAATACGGTGGTTCAAATACAGCCCAAAGACGTCGGAAGTATTCCTTATCAAGAAGCGTCCTATGACATCTGGGATAAGAAATACCGGCTGATCGCGAAGGACGGGTCGCCGGTCGACCGGTCGATGGACGACACGTACAAGCGCGTGGCGCGTGCGCTCGCGGACGTGGAATCCCCGGAGTTGCGCGAGCAGTGGTACGAATCCTTCCTCTGGGCGCTGCGTCACGGTGCGATCCCGGCCGGGCGCGTCACGTCCAACGCCGGCGCGCTGGAGCACAAGCCCGCCACCTCGACCATCAATTGCACGGTGTCTGGCACGATCCGCGACTCGATGGACGACATCTTGAACAAGGTGCACGAGGCGGGGCTCACGTTGAAGGCGGGTTGCGGAATCGGCTATGAATTTTCGACGCTGCGGCCGCGCGGCGCCTATGTGACGGGCGCTGGCGCCTACACTTCGGGCCCGCTGTCGTTCATGGATATCTACGACAAGATGTGCTTCACGGTGTCCTCCGCCGGCGGCCGCCGCGGCGCGCAGATGGGCACCTTCGATGTCGGTCATCCCGACGTGCTGGAGTTCATCCGCGCCAAGCGCGAGAACGGCCGGCTGCGTCAGTTCAATCTCTCGCTGCTCGTCACCGACGAGTTCATGAAGGCGGTGAAGAGCGACGGCGATTGGCGGCTGGCGTTTCCGTTGTCCCGCAACGAATACGAGTCCGAGCGTCCGGACCTCTCGGACACGAGCAAGTTCGTGTGGCGCGAATGGCCCGATGTCAGGGGCTATGTGGCGAACGAGGAGGGTCTCGTGGCCTGCAAGATCTACAAGACGCTGCCGGCGCGGCGGGTGTGGGACCTCATCATGTCCTCCACCTACGACTTCGCAGAGCCTGGCTTCATCTTGATCGACCGGGTCAACGAGATGAACAACAACTGGTGGACCGAGACCATCCGCGCCACCAATCCATGCGGCGAACAGCCGCTTCCGCCCTACGGCTCGTGCCTTTTGGGGTCGGTCAACCTCACGAAATTCGTCGTCGAGCCGTTCACCGAGGATGCGCACTTCGATTGGGACACCTATCGCAAGGTGGTGAAGATCTTCACCCGCATGCTGGACAACGTGGTCGAGGTCAACGGCCTGCCGCTGGAGCAGCAGCGCAACGAGATCCTGCGCAAGCGCCGCCATGGCATGGGTTTCCTCGGCCTGGGCTCGGCCATCACCATGTTGTGCATGAAGTACGGCTCGAAGAAATCCGTGGCATTCACCCAGAACGTGGCGCGTGAAATGGCGGTCGCCGGCTGGGAGGCGGGCCTCACGCTCGCCCGCGAGAAGGGTCCGGCGCCCATCATGAACGAGGAATTCACAGTCACGCCGGAGATGCTCCGCAAGCGTCCCGAGATGGTGAAGGACGGCTGGCGCGTGGGCGCGAAGATCGCGGGCAGGGTGCTGCATGCGCGCTACAGCCGGTACATGCAGCGGATCGCGGAGGCCGCCCCGGAGCTCGTGGACGAGCTGGCCGAGGTCGGTGCGCGCTTCACGCATCATAGCTCCATCGCGCCCACCGGCACGATCTCGCTGTCGCTCGCGAACAATGCATCGAACGGCATCGAGCCTTCCTTCGCACATCACTATTTCCGCAACGTGATCCGCGAGGGCAAGAAATCCAAGGAAAAGATCGACGTGTTCTCCTTCGAGCTGCTCGCGTACCGCGAGATGGTGAATCCGCGCGCCATGCCCGGCTCGCAGAATGCGGCGGAGAAGCTTCCGGATTACTTCATCTCCGCGGACGACATCGGGCCGAAGGAACACGTCGACATACAGGCCGCCGCGCAGATCTGGGTGGACTCGTCGATTTCCAAGACCGCGAACGTCCCGACGGACTACAAATACGAGGATTTCAAGGACATCTATCTGCATGCCTTCGATCAGGGCCTGAAGGGTTGCACCACGTTCCGGTTCAATCCGGAGGCCTTCCAGGGCGTACTGGTCAAGGAGGACGACCTCAAGAACACCATCTACGTGTTCACGTTGGAAGACGGCACGGAGGTCGAGGCACGGGGCGATCAGGAAATCGAATACGACGGCGAGATGCACACTGCCGCGAATCTGTTCGATGCTCTGAAAGAAGGCTACTACGGGAAGTTCTGACATGGCGCACATCAAGATCGACAAGAAAATCGCCAAATACCGGGTGCAGAAGCCCGAGGCGAAGGATGCAAGCACGTCCGCGGCGAAGGAGCCGGTGAAGACCCAGGACAACGTCATCTGGATGCACGAGAAGCTCGAGCGTCCCGAAGTTCTGATCGGCTCGACCTACAAGATCAAGACGCCGGTCTCGGATCACGCCATGTACGTGACCATCAACGACATCCTATTGAACGAAGGCACGCCGCACGAGCAGCGGCGACCGTTCGAGGTGTTCATCAATTCGAAGAATCTCGATCATTTCCAATGGATCGTGGCATTGACGCGGGTCATATCGGCCGTTTTCCGCAAGGGCGGCGATACCACGTTCCTGGTGGAGGAATTGAAGGCCGTGTTCGATCCGCGCGGCGGCTACTGGCAGCCGGGCGGCAAGTTCATGCCCTCGACCATCGCGGAACTCGGCTATGTGATCGAGCGGCACCTGCAATCGATCGGCCTGTTGAAGAAGCCCGAACTCGACACCCATCAGAAGAAGCTGGTGGAGCAGAAGCGTGCAGAATTCGAGGCGCGCACCAAGCAGACGGACGCGTTCTCCAAGTCGCATTTTCCGGACGGCGCGCAGCTTTGCGCGAAGTGCAGCACCGCCGCGGTGGTAATGATGGACGGATGCCAGACCTGTCTGAACTGCGGCGATTCGAAGTGCGGGTAGAGGATCCCTCATTCTTCATCGCATAAGAGTTGCGGCGCTCTGCTTGATGCTCGCGCCGCCGTTTCTCGGCCTGCCGGCCGCTGCGGACGAAACCGATCCCTTCGCCCATCCGCCGGCGCTCGAGCCGGACATCCGCTTCTGGGTGCGGGTCTATACGGAAGTCGCCACCGATCAGGGACTGCTGCACGACGACTGGAACTTGAAGCTGGTCTACGAAGTGCTGCGCTTCGATCCGGCCTCCTCACCTTCGCAACGCGAGCGGCGCGTGGGGGAGGCCAAGGCGCATTACGCAGCGCTCCTTCGGCGCTTTGCGGCGGGCTCCACGAGCGAGCTGACGCCTCACGAGAAGCGCATCCTGGATGCGTTCGGGGAAAACGCCCGGCCCCAGGATTTTCTCGACGCCATCGAGCGGATCCGGTTTCAGCTCGGGCAGGCCGACCGGTTCCACGAGGGACTGATCCGTTCGGCTGCCTGGGAGACGAACATCGCCCGGGTGTTGAAGCGGCATGGGGTTCCGGAGGAGATCGCTGCGTTACCGCACGTGGAATCCTCCTTCAATCCGGAGGCCTACTCCAAAGTCGGCGCGGCGGGACTGTGGCAGTTCATGCCATCCACCGCCAAGCGCTTCATGCGAGTCGACGGCATCGTCGATGAGCGGCTCGACCCGTTCACCGCGACCGAGGCGGCCGCCAACCTGATGCTCTACAACTACCGCCTGCTCGGGAGCTGGCCGCTGACCGTCACCGCCTACAATCACGGCCCGGGCGGCCTCAGGCGCGCCCAGGATGAACTGGGAACGGACGACATCGCCGTCATCGTGAAGCGCTATCAGGGCGCAACCTTCGGCTTCGCCTCGCGCAACTTCTACGTCGCCTTCCTGGCGGCGCTCGAGGTCGACCGCCATGCCGAGAAGTATTTCGGTCCGTTGACGCGGCTTCCGGAAACGGACAACACGCCTGTGGAGCTACCCGATTACATCGCCGTGACCTCGCTGGCGAAGGCGTTCAAGGTCGATTTGGGAGCTCTCAAGGTGCTGAATCCGGCGTTGCGGCCGCCGATCTGGAGCGGCTCCCGGCTGGTGCCGCGCGGCTACGCCTTGCGCCTGCCGGGGAGCCAGTCGCCGAGCGAGATCGAGGCGGCTTGGGCGCGTGTGCCGATGGCACAGCGCTATCTCGCCCAGCGCAACGACGGGGCGCATCGGATACGCAAGGGGGAGACACTTGCAACGATCGCATCGGTCAGCGGCGTGAGCCTGTCGCGGCTCTTGGCGGCGAATGGCTGGAACGCCGCGCACACCGCGGCTCGCGGCGAGATCGTGCACATTCCCATGCCGGCATCCCGCGGTGAAGGCGGGGCCGCAGGGGCATCCGAAAAAGCACCTGGAGGGCCGCCCGAAGTGGCGGTTGCCGCCGCTCAACCGCCGAGCGATGTGCAGGCGGATAACGCGACGACCCCGTCAGCGCCGCCGCCGACGCCGCCGACGGCTGCGGAACAGTCGCTGCAGCATCCGACGGGCGCCCCGGAGAAGACTGCCACCGCCTCGGCGCGAGAGCCGGTGTCACCGCGGCAAACCGATAGCGCGGCCCTGTTGCCGGCGAGCCCACCGACGGGCGGGCCCGACGCGACGGACTATGGGGTGGGCGCGGGCGACACCGTCGTCGTGCAGGCGGGTGAGACGCTCGGGCATTTTGCGGATTGGACCCAGGTCGACAGCCAATCTCTGCGCAAGCTCAACCGGCTGCACCAGAGCGCGCAGGTGACGGTCGGCCACAAGATCAAGCTCGATCTGTCCAAGGTGCCGGCGGCGCAATTCGTGGCTGCGCGCACGGAATATCACCACCACATGCAGGAAGCGTTCTTCGCCGCGCACCGCATTGCCGGCACGGAGAACTACACCGTGAAGCGCGGCGAGTCCTTGTGGACGGTGGCTTTGCAGCATGGGGATCTGCCGATCTGGCTGGTCGCGCAGTACAACCCGGATGTGGATTTCCACGACCTCAAGCCCGGCACCACGATAGCGTTGCCGCAGGTGGTCGACATCAACCGTCAGTAGCCTCGAGCGTGCAGATACCTCAAGAGCGTTTCATGAGCATCCGGTGCAGCGGCAAAATGCACCACCGAATCGCCGGCCCTCACATCGAGCCCGATGCTGCCGCTCGCGGCCATGCGTCTCAGCAATTCGAGATCCACGCCGAAATAGGCGGTCTCGCCCCAGGAGGCGACCGGCTGATAGGGCGCGCGCGCGAGCGCAGGCGGCTCGATCAGCGACAGCGGCGTCGCGGCAGCATCGAGCGACAAGCTCACTGCGCCGGGAGTCTTGATCTCATCGAAGCGCCAGTCGTTGCCGGGAGCGACGTGGATCCAGAGCCCGTACCTGATGTTGCCCATGTTGTCCCACTCGACGGGACCGAGATACGCGTAGCTTGCGCGCCGGTTGGAAACCAGCGAGGCCGGAGTTCCCTGCATCAATTCGATGGGCTTGTCGAGCGTGCCAACGGTCATTCCCGTGCGCTCATCGAGGACTTCGGAAGGTTTGATCGAGGATTCACCGCCGCACGCGGCGAGCAATGAAACGGCGGCAAAGGAATGGAAAAGAGACGCAAGGCGGAAAAACGGGCGCATCAGCCCATTATACCCGGTCCGTGAGCTGCAGCCGGTTATGGAGCGCGTTGCAGGAGCTATACTTTTAACCATGTTCAATTGCAGTTTTCATCGTGGTTTTCGGGCTGTGCGGCCTGTTCTGACGATTCTCGGGCTGATCGCGGCCGCGGCGTTTGGCGATATTGCGGCCGGCTCGCAGGTCGCGACGGCGGATCACGTCGTGGTCCGCAAGGCGGAACACAAGCTTTACCTGTACAGCGGCAGCCAATTGCTGGCCTCGTACAAGGTCGCCCTGGGTCTGGCGCCGGTCGGCCAAAAGGAACGCGAGCACGATTTCCGAACCCCCGAGGGCCATTATTTTCTGGCGCGCCGCAATACCCGGAGCGATTACTTCCTGGCGATCCAAGTCTCCTACCCCAATCAGGAAGACGAGATCCGGGCGCGCAAAAATCGCTGGGCCCCGGGAGGATCGATCATGATCCACGGATTGCCCAATACCCTGAAGCATCCGGCGAGCTACTATGCCTCGAGCGACTGGACCGACGGGTGCATCGCTCTGTCGAACTCCGACATGGTTGAGCTATGGATGCGCACTCAGGACAACATTCCCATCGATATCTACCCGTGAGGCGGTGACGGGTGGAAACCACGATTCTGTCCTCTGACATGGTGGATGCGCGGGTCGCCCCGAAAGGGAGCCTCGAGCATCTGTCTCAGGAGGAGATCGCCAAGCTCCTCGATTCGGGGCAGGGCGGCCTGTACCCGCTGTTCCGCAAATGCGCCCTCGCCGTATTGAGCTCGGGCTCGGAGATCGCCGATGCGCGCACCATCTTCGACAAGTACAAGGACTTCGACCTGCGCATCATGCGCCGCGCCTGGGGGATCAAGCTCGAGATCAAGAATGCTCCGGCGTCCGCCTTCGTCGATGGAGAAATGATCCGGGGCCTCAAGGACCATCTGTTCGCCGTGCTGCGCGACGTGGTGTTCATCTCGAATGAGATCAACGAGAGCGGCCGTTTCGACCTGAACTCCTCGCCGAGCATCACCAACGCCGTGTTCCACATCCTGCGCAACGCCCGGGTGCTCGAAACGCAGATGCGGCCCAATCTCGCCGTCTGCTGGGGCGGTCACTCCATCCGGCGGGTCGAATACGACTACACCAAGAAAGTCGGCTACGAACTGGGGCTGCGCGGCCTGGACGTATGCACCGGCTGCGGCCCGGGCGCCATGAAAGGGCCCATGAAGGGGGCAACCATCGGGCATTCCAAGCAGCGTATCGTGAATGGACGCTACCTCGGCATCACCGAGCCGGGCATCATCGCCGCGGAGCCGCCCAATCCCATCGTCAGCCAGCTCGTGATCATGCCCGACATCGAGAAGCGCCTGGAGGCCTTCGTGCGGGTGGGACACGGCATCGTCGTCTTCCCGGGCGGCGCCGGGACGGCGGAGGAGATTCTGTACCTGCTCGGAATCCTTCTCGATCCGGCCAACAGCACCCTGCCGTTTCCGGTGGTCTTCACGGGGCCGGCGGACGCGGAGGATTACTTCCGGCAGATCCACGACTTCATCGGCGCGGCACTCGGCAAGAGCGCGCAGTCCCGCTACCAAATCGTCATCGACGATCCCGCGGAGGTGGCACGCCTGATGGTCCAGGGCTTCGCGCAGGTGCGCGACTACCGGCGCCGCCAGAGCGACTCCTACGGCTTCAATTGGCTGTTGAACATACCGCTCGAGTTTCAGCTGCCCTTCGAGGTGACTCACGAGTCCATGCGCGCGCTGCGCCTATCCCACGATCAGCCCGTGCACGAGCGCGCGGCGAACTTGCGGCGCGCCTTCTCCGGCATCGTGGCGGGCAACATCAAGGAATACGGCATCAACGCGATCGAGCGCTACGGTCCCTTCGAACTCTCCGGCGAGCCATCGATCATGGAGCCTCTCGATCGATTGCTGCGTTCCTTCGTGGCGCAACGTCGGATGAAGTTCAGCGGCACGGAATACACGCCCTGCTACCGGCTGGTGGCATGAACGAGCCGCTCTCGATCCGCTATCGGTTCGACTTGCCCGATGGATCGCAGAAGACGCTCGATTTCAGGTTCGATCCGGCGAGCTTCAGACTGATCAACCCTGCGCCCGCCGCGCCGCCCTTCTGGACCGAGCTCACGTTCAACCAGTGCGCCAATTGCCCGCTGACCCCGGCCGCGCACCCGCACTGTCCCGCGGCTCTGCAGATGGCGGCCGTCCTCGAGCCATTGAAATCGTTGGTGTCGTTCGACACCGTCGGCGTCACGGTGCATCAGAGCGGGCGCACGGTCTATGTGGAAACCAGCGCGCAGCAGGCGATGAGCTCGGTGCTCGGGCTCATCATGGCCACCGCCGGCTGTCCCTGGACCGACCGGCTGCGTCCGATGGCGCGCTTTCATCTGCCTTTCGCGAACGAGGCGGAGACGGTCTATCGAAGCGTCTCGATGTTCCTGCTGTCGCGCGAGATGACTGCCACGGACACACGCCCGGCTTTCACCGCGCTCACCGAGCTTTACGAGAGCCTACACCTCGTGAACCGGGACATGTCGCGCCGTCTCGGTGCCGCCACCCACACGGATCCCGCGCGCAATGCGATGGCGCTGCTCGACTCCTACGCGATGCTCCTGCCCGCGGCGCTCGACCGTTCGCTCGAGGAATGGAAGCCGCTGTTCGACGCATGGGAAGCCAAGTAGCTGCGCGCGATTTAACTTACCGTGCCGGGCGGTGAGATGCGCATCGCAATGCGGGTGCGGCTCGCGGACGCGCCCCCCCGGCTGTGACACAGTTACTGCCCGGGGAACTGCCGGACTCCTACTGTCGGGCAAACGAGAGGCATCCATGAGCGACGACTTCAAACTTAAGACTCGATACACCGGTGTGGACCGGCGCGCTCCGCGCGTCGAGGCGGGTGCCCCGGGAACCGCGCTTCCCCGCGAGGCCTACAAGCCGAGCGGCCGTCACGCGGCGATCACCAACAGCCTGTACAACTGGCACAGCTACAAGAACTGGGCGGAGAAAGTCCGCGTCAGCTGGGAAGACAAGAAATAACCGGTCTCAAGCGGTTTCCGGCAGCGGGTTGATGCCGGAGATCGGGCTGGAGCCGGAATTCGGCCGGACGATCCCTTCCTTGGCCCTCAACCACGTGAGCAGTGGCTCCCAGTCCTCGATGTCCTGGGCGACAAGACCGCGCTTCATCTCGTAGAGCCCGACTCCCTGCTCCGCGGCGCGAACGTAATTTTGCGAATCGCGCAGCGTTGCGATCACGGGGATGCGCAGCGTCTCCAAAAACCTCATCAGCGACTGGTAGATCAGGGTGTTGCGCTTCACGCGGTTGGCTATCACCCCGATCCGGTTCTCATCGCGCCTCACCTTGGCGATCAGCAGCAGGTCCGCGATGCATCTCGAGCAGGCGTGAATGTCGATGTCGGACGGCAGCACCGGCACGATGATGGCATCCGCGGTCTTGGTCATCTCCGGCATGTCCTGCGCCGGGACCGCCGCCGGCGTATCCACGATCACGTGGGCGGCGTCAGGCGGAGTACGCATCAGCCAGGCGCGCGTCATGCGGTTGTTGCGTTCGAACGCCGCAATCCCGTGGATGAAGGCCTGCTCCGGCTTGCGCTTCTTCAGCCAGCGGGTGCTCGAGCCCTGAGGATCGTTGTCCGACAGCAGCGGATGGTCACCCTGGCTCGCGAAATAACTGGCGAGGTTCGTGGCTATCGTCGTTTTGCCCGATCCGCCTTTCGGATTCAGGACGAGAATGCGCTGCATGTGACGTAGAGCGTACGCAGCCGCTTGCGGCATGGCAAGTATATGTGACCTCACTCACGCCCGGCTCACGGGCTCCCCGCCTAGACTCCCGAGCATGGAATGGGTCTTACAAGTCGCCGACGAATTCGACGATGCAATCGGAGTACTGCGCCACGGCTGGCTCGGCGTCACCGGCGAGCTCAGCGCGGTCTCGCTGGCCGGGCTCGGTGTCGGCGCGGAACTCGCAGGACCCGCGTTGGGCGCACAGCCGGCGATCCTGGGCGCCGCCGCGGTCGCCGCCAATCTCGCAGCGCTCATCAAGATTCGACAATCGCGACGGAGCGCCTGACGCCCCGACGCCCCATTCGTGGGCATCGGCCAAATCCGCTAGGATGCGCGCATGGCATCCTTCCCCCGACTTGATTCCCATAGCGCCTCGCGCGGCGTCGCGGCGGCACGCATCTTGGCCGCGGCGGCGCTCATCGCCACTTTGCCGTCGTGCACCGGCCAGGCGGCCGGCCCGGCTCCCGCAGCGACGGCAACGGTGAATTCTCTGCAAAGCGAGGACATCAAGACCGGGACGGGCGCCGCAATTGCCGCGGGACAGCAGGCCGTCGTGCAGTACACCGGATGGCTCTACGACGCGTCGTCGCAAGACGACAAAGGCAAGGAATTCGACAGCTCCGCGAACTCCGGACAACCCTTCCGATTCGTGATCGGCGGCGGCCAGGTGATCAAAGGCTGGGATCAGGGCGTTGCCGGCATGAAAGTGGGCGGCCGCCGCAGACTGGTCATTCCTGCCGATCTCGCCTACGGGCAGGAGGGGGCCGGCGGCGTCATCCCGCCCGGCGCAACCCTGGTTTTCGAGGTAACGCTGGTCGGTATCGAGTAAGGAATCCCGAGCGAGCACATTGCGCGGGGCGCGGCACTCCGGAGCGGCTGGAGTCTCCAACCGCTCCGGAAGCAGAGACTCGACCCGCCTCGCAGGCGCGAGGCGACTCGGGTGAACGTCGGGCTAGTTCACGAATTCCTTGAGGTTCTTCAGCGCGGCAATGCGGACCTTCTTGCTCGCCGGCTTGGCCTTGAAGGTCATCTTCTCGCCGTTGAAAGGATTGATGCCTTCACGCGCTTTCGTGGCCGGCTTCTTCACGACCTTCATCTTGAGAAGTCCGGGCAAGGTGAACAGCCCGTGACCGCGAAGACTCTTCTTGATAGCGGCGGAAAGCGAGTCAAACACGGCTCCGACCTGCTTCTTCGAGAGCTCTGTTTCCTTCGAAATCGTAGCGAGAATTTCAGACTTGGTCGGTGCTGCATTTTTTTTCGCCATATTAAATCTCCTGCTGATGTTTGCGAACGCGGGACGTTGATTCCCCACAATTTCAACTCGGCGCCGAAAATAACATAGAAAAAAGCCGATGTTTAGCGCATTCGTAAAAAAAAATCTTCCGTTGATGCGTGCGCGAGCCTTAAATTTCAGGCGTTCGCGCCAAGGGCCGAGCGCCCGGGCCGTTGCGGGAGCGATCAAAACGCTGCGTTGGCAGTAATTTCAGTCACGTAGGAGTGCATGTTCAACGCAGAAGTATCAACAGCGCGCCGATCGCGATGGACACCCAAAGGAAGGAGAAATCGATTTGCCCGATGGGGGGAATCACGCGACGCACTCGCTTCAAGACGGGCTCGCAGAGCTGCCCCAGCAAACGAACGCCCGGTGCGTAGCTGCCCTGGGCGACGAACGTGGCCACCCAGTAAAGCAGGAATGCGAACAAATACACCCGCAATACCATGTCGATGAGGTCGAGCGCGGTGACCCGCGCAAACATCAAGGGATCGCTCAAACCGATGCCTGCGAGCAACAACATCGCCGCCGTGCGGGCCGAGGCGGCCAATAACACGGCCAGCACCGTCGCCGTGTCGATCTTGCCGATCGGCGGCAGAAGGCGGCGCAACGGCAGAACCAGCCAATTGGTCACGCGCACGATGGCGTCCGCCATCGGATCGCGGAAATCCGCCCGCACCAGCTGGAACAGGAAACGCAGCACGAACGCGAGCGTCAGCAGCCAGAGCAACGTATCGACTATAAACCGAATCGCTTCCATATCGGATCACGGCGCCCCGAATTCCTGGGCCAGCTCCGCCGAACGGCGATCGGCCGCCGCAACGGCGTGGGCGACGATGGCGCGAAGTCCGGCCGCATCGAGCACGGCGAGCGCGGCCGCGGTGGTTCCCCCCTGGGAGGTCACCTGTTCCCTCAAGATCGCGAGGGATTCGGTCGACTGGCGCGCCATTTGCGCGGCGCCGAATGCGGTCTCCAAGGTCAGCTTGTGCGCAATGTCGTTCGGCAGTCCGCGCTCGTGCGCGGCCGCTTCGAGCGCTTCCATGAACAGGAAGAAGTAGGCAGGACCCGACCCGGACAGCGCGGTGACGGTGTCCATCTGCGATTCATGCTCCACCCAAACGGTGGCACTGACCGCGGCCATGATGGATTCTGCCAGCGCCCGGTGCGCGGCCCCCACACCCGCCGGAGCATACAGCCCGGTGGCGCCGAAGCCGTTCCGAGCCGGGCGATTGGGCATGGTGCGCACCACCGGGATTTCGGGACCGAACCAGCGCGCCAGTGCGGCATGCGGGATGCCTGCGGCGACCGAGATGATAAGAGGTTTCGATGCCGCCAGATGCGGGGCGAGCGCGAGCGCCACGGCGCGCATCTGTTGCGGCTTGACGGCCAGGACCACGGCCTCGGCGCCGGCCGCCGCGCGGGCGTTGTCCGGCGCACCGGATATGCCGAAGTCGCGCTCCAGACGCGCCATCTGCTCGGCGCTCGGATCGGCGACCGCGATCCTGTCGCGAGGGAGCCCGCGCTTGGTCAGTCCTCCGATCAATGCGGCGGCCATGTTGCCGCCGCCGATGAAAGCCAGTCTGCGTATGTTGTGCATGTCGTGTCCGCTCACCGTTCGCCAAATATCGCCGTTCCGATCCTCACCATCGTCGCGCCCTCGGCAATGGCCGATTCGAAGTCCGCACTCATCCCCATCGACAGTGTATCGAGCCCGAGCCCGCGGGCGTTGAGACTCTCCAGGAGCGCCCGCAGCCGGGCAAACAGGGCCCGCTCGGAGCGTGCATCCGGCTGAGACGGGGGAATGCACATGAGGCCGCGCAGCTTCAGACGCGGCAGAGCCGCCATCTGCTCGACGAGCTCGGCCAGATTACCGGGCTCGATCCCGCCCTTGGTGGCCTCCGGAACGAGGGCCACCTGGATGCAGGCATTGAGCGGTGGCGCATGAAAGGGACGTTGCTCCGAGAGTCGCCTGGCCACGCTCCAACGATCGATGCTGTGCACCCAGTCGAAGCGCTCGGCCACGGGCCGGGTTTTGTTCGACTGGAGCGCTCCGATGAAATGCCAGCGCACCGGGAGCCCCGCGAGCCTTTCCATCTTGCCGAGCGCCTCCTGCAGATAGTTTTCGCCGAAATCCGTGACGCCCGCCGTGGCGGCCTCCCTCATGGATTCGGCAGCCTTGGACTTGGTAACCGCGACCAGCGTGACGCTGGCGGGAGCGCGTCCAGCGGCCTTTGCCGCCTCGTTTATCCGAGACCGGACGTGGTTCACATTGAGCGTCAGATTCTGCGGACCAATTAACATATTGGGTGACAACACCCTCTTATATACTGCTTGAGGCTTGTACAGCCGGATTTAGGAGCCGTAAATGGCGGTTGATATCGCGCAGCTTCTCGCCTTTGCGGTGAAGAACAACGCTTCGGACCTGCATCTGTCGGCGGGGGTACCGCCGATGATTCGAGTGGACGGCGACATGAAGCGCGTCAATATGCCGGCGCTGGTGCATAAAGAAGTGCACAGCATGGTGTACGACATCATGAATGACAAGCAGCGCAAAGCCTTCGAAGAGTTCTTCGAGACGGACTTTTCGTTCGAAATTCCCAAGTTGGCGCGGTTCCGCGTCAACGCCTTCAACCAGAATCGGGGCGCCGGTGCGGTATTTCGCAACATTCCGTCGACCATCCTGTCGCTCGATGAGTTGAATGCGCCGAAGACCTTCAAGGACCTTTGCATGCTGCCCCGCGGGCTGGTGCTGGTCACCGGACCCACCGGCTCGGGCAAGTCGACCACGCTTGCGGGCATGGTGAACCATTGCAATGATAACCGCCCGGATCACATCATCACCATCGAGGATCCGATCGAGTTCGTACACGAAAGCAAGCGCTGCCTGGTAAACCAGCGCGAAGTGCATCGTGACACGCTGGGCTTCACCGAGGCGCTGCGCTCGGCGCTGCGCGAGGACCCGGACATCGTACTGGTGGGCGAAATGCGGGATCTCGAGACCATTCGCTTGGCGTTGACCGCCGCCGAAACCGGTCACCTGGTGTTCGGCACGCTGCACACGAGCTCGGCGGCCAAGACCATCGATCGCATCGTGGACGTTTTTCCGGCTTCCGAAAAGGACATGGTGCGCGCCATGATGTCGGAGAGTCTTCGAGCGGTGATCTCCCAGACGCTGATGAAACGCGTGGGCGGCGGCCGTATCGCAGCGCACGAGATCATGATCGGCACGCCCGCCATCCGCAACCTCATCCGCGAGGGCAAGATCGCGCAGATGTACTCGGCCATTCAAACCGGCCAGGGACAGGGCATGCAGACCCTCGATCAATGCCTGCAGGAACTCGTCCAGAAAGGCGTGGTCAGCCGCGAAGAGGCCAAGTACAAGGCTCAGAACAAGGACAGCATCTAATGGATCGCGAACAATCGATACGATTGATGCAGGACCTGCTCCGCCGAATGGTGGAGAAGAAGGGCTCCGACCTGTTCATCACGGCGGGCTTCCCGCCCGCCATCAAGATCGACGGCGAGATCCGGCCGCAGTCCGACCGCAGCTTGAGCGGCGAGCAGAGCGCGAGCCTGGTCCGCGCCATCATGAACGACCGGCAGACCAAGGAATTCGACTCCACCAAGGAATGCAACTTCGCCATCGCGCCGCCCGGCATCGGGCGCTTTCGCGTCAGCGCCTTCGTGCAGCAGGGCTTCACCGGAGCGGTGGTGCGAACCATCAATGCGAAGATTCCGACGCTCGAGGAGCTGGAGCTCCCGCCGATCCTGAAGGATGTCGTGCTGTCGAAGCGCGGCTTCGTGATTCTCGTGGGAGGCACCGGTTCGGGAAAATCGACCTCGCTCGCGGCGATGGTCGGATACCGCAACGAGAAGACCCGCGGGCACATCGTGACCATCGAGGATCCGGTGGAATACGTGCACGCCCACAAGGGCTGCGTGGTGACGCACCGCGAGGTCGGCGTCGACTGCGAGAGCTGGCACCTCGCCCTCAAGAACACCCTGCGACAGGCGCCGGACGTGATCTTGATCGGGGAAATTCGCGACCGCGAGACCATGGAATACGGGATTCAATTCGCCGAGACGGGCCACCTCGTGCTCGCGACCCTGCATGCCAACAGCTCCAACCAGGCGCTCGACCGCATCATCAATTTCTTCCCCGAGGAACGGCGCGAACAGCTGCTCATGGATTTGTCGCTCAACATCCGCGCGCTCATATCGCAGCGCCTGATTCCGCGCGAGGCGGGCTCGGGCCGCATCGCGGCGATGGAGATCATGCTGGCGTCGCCCTTGATCTCGGATTTGATCTTCAAAGGCGAAGTGGCGAAGATCAAGGATGTCATGGCCCGCTCCAACCGGTTGGGCATGAAGACGTTCGACCAGGCGCTCTACGAGCTCTATGAGGCCGGACTGATCTCCTATGAGGATGCCTTGCGCAATGCCGACTCGAAGAACGAGCTGCGGCTGCGCGTGAAGCTGGAAAGCAAGCGGGAGATGAAGAACCCGGAGGACGGGGGGGCGGCGCTGCAGATTTTGGAGGAAGAGGAAGGGCAGGTTTTTTAAAGCTGATTTATTCGTGAACGTTCGATATCCTCATGCACGGAGACCGGATCGGGAAGGCATTTCCCGGACCGCCGTGAATCCATCCCTGGAGGCTGCGGGGAAAACATTGGGCTGCGCAGTCCCTGCTGCGCCCAAGCCCGGGGCGGCCATCCATGGCCGCCCGCGCGACGCATGCGTCGCGCCCATGTTTTCCACGCTCCGGGAAATGCCTTCCCGATCCGGGCTGCTTACCGCGTATTCGTCGTTCACGAGTGGATCAGAGTCAGTCCTACCGGTTTCCCAAACATGGATGGTGTAGAGATGTCAGCGGCGGTGCCGGCGCAGGTGATGAACACCAAGCCGTTGTTCAAACTGATGGTGGAGAAGAAGGCTTCGGACCTCTTTTTTACCTGTAATGCGCCGGTCAAGATCAAGATCGAAGGGAAGATTTTTCCGGTCAACAAGCAGGTGCTGAGTCCGGAGACGGTGCGTCAGGCGGCGTTGGGGCTGATGACGGCGGAACAGATCGAGCATTTCAACGAGGAGCTGGAGATCGACTTCGCGATCTCGGAGTCGGGCCTCGGGCGATTCCGCGTCAACGTGTTCTACCAGCGCGGGTATCCCGCCATGGTACTGCGCTACATCACGGCGGAGATGCCGAAGCTCGAGGATCTGGGCATGCCCGAGATCCTGAAAGAGCTGGTGATGCTGAAGCGCGGGCTGATCCTGATGGTGGGCGCGGCGGGGGCCGGCAAGTCGACCACGCTAGCGGCCATGATCAACCACCGCAACGAGACCTCGTCGGACCATATCCTCACCATCGAGGATCCGATCGAGTTCCTGCACTCCAACAAGAAGTCCATCATCAATCAGCGCGAGGTGGGGCTCGACACAAAGAGCTTCGCGCGCGCGCTGCGCAGCGCCGTGCGCGCGGCGCCGGATGTGATTTTGGTGGGCGAGATCCGCGATCGCGAGACCATGGAGGCGGCGCTTGCGCTGGCCGGCACCGGTCATTTGTGCATCGCCACATTACACGCCAACAATTGCGCCGAAACGCTGGACCGCATCATCAACATGTTCCCGCGGGACCAGCACAATCAAATATTCCTCGACCTGTCGCAGTATCTGCGCGCCATCCTGTCGCAGCGGCTCGTGGTCGCGAAGTCGGGCAGCCGGGTGGCGGCTTCGGAAGTCATGATGAATACCCCGCATATCTCGGAGCTCATCAAGAAAGGCGATGTCGTGGGCGTCAAGGAGGCGATCAGCAGCGGCACGGAGAGGGGCATGCTGAGCTTCGACATGTCGCTCTACAATCTGGTGCGTGAAGGCCGGATCGAGCTCGAGGAGGCTCTGACGAGCGCCGATTCGCGCACCAATCTCGAGGCGAAGATCAACTTCGGCTGAGACTGGCGGGAGTCTGCTGCGGACCCTACTGGCGCTGCCGCCGATCGCTCGCCCAGGACGGGCAGGCACTCTGAGCCGGTGGAGTGGCACGGTACGAGGTTGGCCTCGAATTCCCGGGTGATCACATCCCAGCCATATTGCAGAGCGTGCCTGCGGCAGGCCTCTGGATCGAGCGTCAATGCGCGCTGCGCGGCGCGCCCCAGGTCCTCGTCGAGCGCGCCCGTCACCCCGTCGTCGATCACGTCGATCGGTCCGGTCACGGGGTACGCGGCCACCGGCACGCCGCAGGCCATCGCCTCGAGATTCACGAGCCCGAAGGTGTCGGTACGACTGGGAAAGACCATGATGTCGGCGGCGGCCAAATGCCGGGCGAGATCCTCCTGGAAGCGGTACCCCGTGAATCTCACGTCCGGATACTGGCCTTGGAGGCGCACGCGCTCGGGACCGTCGCCGATCACGATCTTGCCGCCGCTCCAAGGCATCTTCAGGAACGCCTCGATGTTCTTTTCGATCGCAACGCGCCCCACGTAGGCGGCGAGCGGCCGTGGCAGGTCGAGAAAATCCTTTGACCGAGGCCTGAACATCTCCGTATCGACTCCGCGGCGCCACGCGGCCAGATTGCGGAATCCCCGCTTCGCCAGATCCTGACGGAGGGTTCGGGTCGACACCATGCAGCGAGCGCCCGCCGAGTGGAAACGGCGCATCGCCCAATACGAGGCTTCGAGCGGGATCGGGAAGCGCGCACGCAGGTACTGCGGAAACTGCGTGTGATAGGAGGTGGTGAAGCGCATGCTGCGCCGCGAGCAATGGCGACGGGCCGCGAGACCCAAAGGGCCCTCGGTGGCAATGTGCAGGGCCTGCGGAGCGAATGAGTCGATGGCATCGCGCACCCCTCGTCCGGGAAACAGAGACAGTCTGATCTCCGGATAGGTGGGACAGGCAATGCTGCGAAAATCCCGCGGGGTCAGCGTACGAACCTCATGGCCGAAGCGGCCGAGCCATGCGGCGGTTTGCGCGAGGGTGCGTACCACACCGTTGGTCTGGGGAAACCATGCGTCCGTTACGATCATGATTCTCATGCTGCCGCCAAGGTCTCATCGAGCTGTGACGATGAGATGAACGACGTGTCATCGGCGTGTAACCAAAATCCTATATTTGTTTCACCGCGAATTCACGCCGTCAACTCCCGGAGTTTGCATGCAAAGCTTCCTTGAAGAACTCAGAACGCAGCGCTGGGACGACCACCGCTACTACCATCACAGCCGCATCAATCAATCCCTGCATCTGGTAAGCGCCTTCAGCTTTCTGATCGCGTACGTCATGATGTTCAAGGACCCGGTGGCCGCCGCCCTCATCGGCTGGCTGGTATCCATGGTCACCCGGCAGTCGGGGCATTTTTTCTTCGAGCCGAAAGGCTACGACGAGGCGAACCACGCCACCCATGAGCACAAGGAAGCGATCAAGGTGGGCTACAATTTGAGGCGCAAGGTGATCCTGCACGCGGTCTGGGCGCTGGTCCCGCTGATCGTATGGCTCAATCCCACCTTCTTCGGGGTCTTCGCGCCCGCGAGCGGCGGGTTCGTGCGGCATGTGGGCGAGATCTGGCTGGTGGTCGGCATCGGCGCCCTGGCGTTCCGCACGATCCACCTGTTCTTCCTGCGCGACGTGCAGACCGGACTCGTGTGGCTCACGAAGATCATCACCGACCCGTTCAACGACGTGAAGCTCTACTTCAAATCGCCGCTTTACCTCATGCGCGGCGAGCTGATCGAGCCGGCGCCGAACGGCGAGCGGGCCTGAAGCATCTCCTTCAGAACGCGGCGTTTGATGGATTTGTTCGTGGTGGTGGGCTCCGCCCACCACCACCCATCCGCCTGCATCGCGCGGGCGGCAGACAGCAGCCGCCCGGCCACTTCCTCGAAATCTGCGGCCGTGTAATTCAGGCTGAAGATCAGGCGGCCGGTGCCCACCCAGCTCAGGGCGACTCCGGCCTCGCGCAGATAATATTGAAACATCCAGTGGTACGGAGAGGGTTGCTCGTAGCGGATCGTCCATATGGTCGACAGATTCGCAACGCGCACCGGCAAATCCTCCGACACGAACCTCTCGTTGAGAGTTCGGGCCCTCGCGTTCCACGTGTCCTCGAGACCATCGTACAGGGATCGTATCTGTGCGCCGTCGAGACGCTCGAGAAACTCGCACATCGCACCCATCACATAGGGATGCGAGTTGAACGTGCCGCGCGCGAAGCAGATATCGGCCGGGCGATCCTCCCGGAAGCGCTGCATCTGTCCGCGCCGGCCGCACAGCACCCCGATGGGGAGCCCGCCAGCCACCGTTTTGCCATAGGTGACCACGTCGGCGCGTACGCCGAAATACTCCTGCGCGCCACCGGGCGCGAGCCTGAAGCCGACGAACACCTCGTCGAAGATCAACACGATGCCGCGTTGCGCGCACACGGCGCGCAGCTTCTGCAGCCACTGCGTGTATGCCGCGCGGTCGAAATGCGCCCTTCGGCCGCCGTCGAGGAGCGCCGAATCCCCGGGGGCGCTGGAATTCGGATGCAGCGCCTGCAGCGGATTGACCAGCACGCAGGCGATGTCGCGGCGGCTTTCGAGCACGCGAAGCGAAGCGTCGTCCATGTCGCGCAAGGTGTAGGTCTCGCGCTCGGTCACGGGATTGCCGACTCCCGGCTGCACATCGCCCCACCATCCGTGGTACGCGCCGCAGAAGCGAACCAGGTGGCTGCGGCGCGTGTGATATCGCGCAAGGCGCACCGCCTGCATCACGGCCTCGGTTCCCGACATGTGGAAGGAAACCTCATCCATGCCGGAGATCTCGAGCAGTCGGCGTACGTTGTAGGCGATCACGGGGTGGTAGCTGCCGAGCACCGGGCCCAAATCGCGCACGCGCTCGCTGCCACGGGCGATGCACTCCTTGTAGAAATCGTTCCCAAAGACGTTGACACCGTAGGAGCCCGTGACGTCGTAGAACTCGGTGCCATCCAGATCGGTCAACATGACGCCGGAGGAGGACGACACGAAAGCGCCGCCCCTGATGTGCCGGCGAACGAAGCCGCTGAATTGATACGGAACGCGGTATCGGCTGGTGAACTGCAGATCGGAAATGCCCTCGATCACCTCCGCGGTCAGAGCGGCGTTTTTGGGGGAACGGTCGGTGAGAGCCGCTGCCAAGCGCATGAAGCCCGCCCGACGCAGTCCGGCAATCCCCTGCGGAGGGTCGTCCACCTTGAACACCCGGTCCTCGCCATATTCATAGAAGGGAATGAGGCGCGCGAGGCGGCGCGCCATGCGCGCATGTCCCGTCACCGAGCGGTGCTTGGCGTGCGAAAGCTGCAGCCGCAGCCGGATTTTGGGGAGCGCCGCGGCCAGCGTGCACGCCGCCGCCGTCCAAATGATCGTCGTATGGGTCACCTTGAACCTCCGCGCGGACTGTATTTCAGCCGAGTGACACTTACATGACCGCCCGCGCTAGGCTGATGCGCATCCTGCAGCAGGAGGACCTCAACTTCCTGCTCACCAACCGGGTTCCGCGCCGCTGGCTCACCCTGTTCGTCGGCCGGATGAGCCGAGTCGAGCGGCCATGGTTTTGTGCAGCCGCCATCGCGGTTTGGCGGCTGTTCTCCGATCTGGACTTGAGCGAGGCCAAGACGGAACGTTTCAACAGCCTGCACGAATGCTTCACGCGCGAGCTCAAAGCGGGAGCCCGGCCGATCGACGCTGACGCCACCGTGCTCGCGAGTCCCTGCGATGCGCTGGTGGGCGCCTGTGGGCGGGTCGAGGACGGCTCGGTCCTGCAGGCCAAGGGGTTCCCCTATCCCCTGATCGATCTGCTCGGCGACGCAGAGCTGGTCGATTACTATCGCCGCGGCCAATTCGCGACGCTTCGGCTCACCTCCAGCATGTATCACCGTTTCCACGCTCCCTACGACTGCCGGGTGGAGCGGGTGAGCTACATCTCGGGCGACACCTGGAACGTGAATCCGATAGCGCTCGCGCGTGTCGAGCGGCTGTTCTGCAAGAACGAACGCGCCGTCATCCGCTGCCGCCTCTCATCGGGCGCAATCGTGACCCTCGTGCCGGTGGCCGCCATCCTGGTGGCGAGCATCCGGCTCAAGTTTCTCGACGTGCGGCTGCATCTGAAGTATCGCGGCCCGAACGTCATCCGCTGCGACGTGGCAGTGCGCAAAGGGGAAGAGATGGGGTGGTTCGAGCATGGCTCGACCATCATCGTTTTCGCGCCGGAGGGCGTGGCGCTTTGCGACGGGATCGGCGCGGGCGGGCGGGTGCGCATGGGAGAGGCGCTGATGCGGCTGGGTTGAAGCGTCACCCAGCGGTCGCCGGCAGGTTACGGTAGGCTGCCACTCCCATGAAGTCGAGGTTGCTGTGGGGCGGCGCTGCGCTGTTGTTTTTGCTCGGCATGCCGCCGGGTGTTGGGCAGCTGTTGCCTCACCGAGGACATCCGATGGCTCACACCTGGCCCCTGTTGGCGGGTGTCGAACCACATTTCATCACCAGCATCACTGACGGGCGAGACTTTTGGCCGGGGTTCTCGCCGGATGGCATGTGGGTGCTGTTCAGCCGCATGGCGGATGGAGACCATTGGGAACTGGTCCGTGTTCCAGTCTCTGGAGGTCGGACAGAGAAGCTAATTCGATCGCAGGTTACGATCTCGGCGACGCGCGCAAGCTGGTCGCCCAAGAACGATCTGATAGCGTTTACTGGAACATCCGCGCCCGGCAATGCGGCGATATGGATCGTCAATAGCGACGGTACTGGCGCGCATGCGCTGAGCGGGTCCGGCTTGTCTGAAATGTTCTATCCATCGTGGTATCCCGATGGCAGTCAGCTGGCGGCGATGGATGGTCGTAACCTGGTCATCAAGCGCTTCGATCTCGCAGGCGGCGCAGCAGTGACCGTCACGGACCACGCGAAAGTCTTGACCGGTAAGCCGAGCGTTTCTCCCGATGGCAGGTGGATAGCGTTCGCCGGCCAGCAGAATGCCGGCCAACCTTATGATCAGGAGCAAAACGTGATCTGGGTGGTTGGTGAGGGCGGTGCTCTCAGCACACTCGAAGCCATTCCAGTGCAGGGCCGATCTCCGGCTTGGTCGCCTGACGGCACGCGTCTGGCATTTGAATCCGATCGTGGCAGCGATGAGGGCCGCTACGCGGTGTTCGTCATTGGCCGAGATGGCAGGGGCTTGATTCAAATCACCGATTACAACTTGAACGCGACACACCCAGCCTGGTCTCCGGACGGAAAACGCCTGGTATTCGATGCGCAAGACCCCAGAAGCAAAAATGTATTCGGTATCGCGATCATCGACGCTCCCCTCGTCAAATAGCAAGCGGCGTTCAAGGGTCACTTCTTGGTTTTACGTGATTGCGAAACATCAGTAATGCCGCAAGCAGCATCCAAACTGCTTGACCGGCAACCAAAATCAGAACTTCATGCGCGCTGATGTATGCGGATCCTCCTATCAGCATTGCCATCCCCGCAAGACAGACCACGGCGCCGACCCAAGGCAGCCCAGCGCTGAGTCGGTTGCGGTAAATCACCCAAGACCACAGTGACACTGCACCGGCCCCCAAAAGCAGGTAAATACGCGTAAGAGAGCTTGCCGCAAGCACGCAAAACCGTACCAGCTCCTGCAGGTCGCGTCCTCCGGCATTGTCTGCATTTGTCCACTCCTGCGCGAGCTTAGGTATCACAAAGCCATCGAGTGCTGCCGCTACCACGACGGCCACACTGGCCAGCGCAAAGGCGGCCAGCGCCGCCATCACTGTGACGCGCTGCAGTCCCAGCATCCGCGACAGACCTATCAGCCCCAGCATCACGAGCCACGTTCCGAGGACCGCGAGACTGTGTGCGAAAGCATCGATGGCCGCCAGCCGAGAGAGCGCTACATCGTCGCCCCAGGGAATGGCGATAGGGTGCATTGCACCCATCACAAGCAATACCACCGAGCCAGAGAGCAATATCGCGCCGTATGCATTCTCGTGTCGCAATCGAATCTGCCAGCGTGCAAGGCCTGAGACTATATGCGAGCCTTGAGTCCTCGTCTGCGCGGGCAAAGGGTTGCGAGACACCGAGGGGTCCACTGTGCCGAATCTCATTCCGATTCCTCGACTCATTGACCCGTGCGCGCAAAACCGAGTTCATCATGAAGGTTTGGCAAAACAATCTTGCCGAGGTATTCGAGCAGCGGGTATTGGCAATACGCGGTGGTGGATCAACACCGGCCGCGACACCGGCGGTGCTTCTAGCTCAACATCTGGCTGGAACCCTGATGACCTTGATGGTGTGGTGGATAGATCATCACTATCCCTTCGAGGAGCAGGAGATGGAGAGGCAATTTCAAAAATTGATTGCGGGAATTGGACGCTGACGTGGGGCACCCGCGCAGGAGTCGGACAATCCTTAACGATGAGAGACAACCGGCCAGGTCCCGAGCTGGCAACGGTCGCCGACCGGGCCATGACCGGTGAGTCAGGCGTTCAAAGTGACGACACCGAAGCGGCCTTTCGCGGATAGGGGTAGCCTAGTGGCACTGCGAAGTAGAAACTGCAGCCCGGGCGACCAAGCCAAGGTTGCTACCAGAATTGTCGGTGGACTAGGCTAAGGCTCCAGGAAATTCCGACCGGGAGAACTTGGGATGCTAATTCAAGAGATGACCAAGGACGAATGCGGTGCCGCACTTGGGCAGACAGATTTTGGCAGATTGGCGTGCGCACGAGGCCATCAACCCTATATCGTTCCAATCTATTTCTCATACGATGGAGAACACCTTTACGGTGTCACCACGCTGGGGCAAAAGATCGAGTGGATGCGCTCCAATCCGCTCGTATGTCTGGAGGTTGATGAACGGACGAGTCACTGTCAGTGGATGAGCGTTATTGTTTTTGGCCGCTACGAGGAATTACCGGAAGCGCCCGAATACGAAGGCGCGCGCACACACGCTCTCGAAGTTCTGCAGAAACGCGAGATGTGGTGGCAGACTGCTTGCGTCGCCACTGAGCACCGGGAACAGCGATCGCCGATTTTCTACCGCATTCACATCCTGCAAATGACAGGACACCGAGCGACGCCCGATGCGATTGAAGTCACCACGATGGGTGCACAGGCAACGCGGGCTTATGTTGCCACGTAAGCTGCCGTTGGGGCCGCGCGGCGATCGGATCATAGGATCAAGGGCTAACGGGAAGCCACTTGCAAGGAAAAACGGAATGTTACGTCCCACTGTGGAAGCAACGGCTCGGGTATCACCTTCACGTGTATGCGTAAGGAACTGGATGCTGTTGGCTGTTTCGACGATTTCCGCGGCTTTCCCAGTATTCGGAGCGGACGCCCCAACTCAGCCCTCTGAACAAGACGCCGGCAGTAGCGCCTATCACCGACTGACCGAGGAATGGGCTTGCGCGACCGTGCGCCTCTATTCGCACATGCAATCAGCGGCCGCTGCGGAGATACGCGACTGGGGTGAGCATTGGCGCATTGTTGAGGTCGAGAAAGCTCTACAGTCTTTGCCGGATCGTTCTACGTGCATTTCGGTGCCCGAGCTAGAAGCCATCAAAGCGCTTATGAGGAAGCAGGCAATCTCGGAGTTACGCGAACAGGAGTTCCTGCGGCTGCTTTGGTTGCGCGCTAGATTATCTCAAACGAATTTCGATCCACGATATCCAGACAGTCCTCTTGTACCTGCAACGATCAAGGGCATGCAGGCGCAAGGTTGGGGCGACAAGCAGATTCTCGGGGCAGTCACGGGCGAGAATGCACTCGAATCTCGCATGCTTACTAACGCTCTGTTCGAATCGGTATTACAAGAAGTCAAGTTGGAACAAGAGCCGTACCGAGACCCAACGATTGAGGAACTCCTGCAGAAGCTACCGGCAACGATTCGTGCGGCCGCCGATGCTGCTCAGACAGCGGTGAAGTCGGCGCAGCATGAGCGGCCGGCGCAGTCGCCCGGAGCTTCGCCTCCGCCGGTATCTCCGTAATTTTGTGGTAGAAGTTCGTAGGTTTCGCATTGGATCGAATCAGGGCGTTGGTCACGCCAGGTCAAGGGTGGACCGTCGCCGAGCCGGGAGTCGGCGCAGGTTGCCACCGGCCAAAACCAATCATTGTGACCCGTCCACGGGACTCGTCGCCTCCATCATGGCGCTGTCTCTGTCTTTTGGAGAGGTGTCGGCCGCAGCGACTCATCCTGCCGTCAGTCCATATCAAGAATTCTCAAATCCCATACTTCAAGTACACGCGCCAGACTCTGATGGCTGGTCCGGGATTACTCAAACGCCCGATCGCATAGCGTTTGGAAAATCAGGTTCGACGGCAGGCGAATCATTCGTTGCCGCAGTGGTCCTCTTTCGCATTCCTGAATTCCCAAATTCCGAGGCTTTCACAGAATACATAAGGGAGGGCGTCATCAAGGATTTGCCGTCGGATCGATTCGAAGCGACCGACTCCAATATTCAGTATTCGTCTGAGCGCGGATATCCCTGCGTCAGATACCACGCCATCGCCATTGATCGAAAGGCACGAACGTCAGTGTTCGTCACGAAGAAATTGCGACTTGAGGATTTCGCATTGTACTGTCAGCATCCCACGAAGCCCGGCCTGGGTTTTAGTGTGAGTTTTTCTCACCGGGGCGGTGATGCCGATGAGAAAATCGATGCCGAAGCTGCGGCCTTTATGGACTCGGTCCAGGTGACATCCCCGGCCAAGGCGCCCTGAATGATCTGGCCGTCAGGAATTGGATATAGGATGAAGCGCCTTTTCCCGCTCTGCATTGTTCTGGTGTTGAGTTCCTGTATTTCCGGCGCACCCACGCTCAACGATGAACAAGAACGCAGACTCTCAACGCTAACGGTATATCCTCCTGGGGACCTGCCGACTAAGCCGTACTCCGTGCTCGGAGACATCATCGCGGCAGATTGTTCGGGCGCTCCTTGGGGTGGCCGGGTGACTGGCAACGTGAGCCGCGCGCTGGACACGCTCAAACGCAAGGCCGTTGCGATAAACGCCGACGCAATTATTGAGGTTAGCTGCGGCGTCGCCCCTACCGTGGTAAACGATTGTCGGAAGGCTCAAGAATGCACCGGGCGCGCCATTGCCATTACGGAAGTGCTGTCTACCGCCCACTCGGAATGAACACGGGCACGACAATGCTAGGTGTCGCCGCCACCGAGGCCCCCGCCAGGCTTTGTCGGCGACGGAACGTCGCTGTAACTCAGGTCACGTCGCGGTGCATCCGCCAGCTCACGATCCAGCATCGTTCTGTACCGAATGCAGCCCTCCATGAATTTCGGCCACGTAGGCACCCACGGCCGCAGGTCGCTTTGTTCAGGCAGTAGGCCCCACAGGGCCGGGTGGTGCCAGCATAGGTCGTGTCCCGTGCTATCTCGATGGGAGCGAATACCAGCGCGGAGGCGCTTCACCTCGGTCATCAGTTGCTCCTTCGTCAGTGCCTCCAAGTCTTCGTCCATGCAATCACCTTTCGTCATTGGCCGGCAGGCGGTTCCCATAGCTCGACCTTGTTTCCTTCCGGATCAATGACCCAAGCGAATTTTCCGTACTCGGACTCGTCGATCTTTTCGAGTACCTTGCAGCCCTCCTCGCGCAGAGTCTTGACGAGTGCGTGGACATCCTCCACGCGGTAATTGACCATGAAGGGGGCTGTGCTGGGCGCAAAGTGGTCACCCTGCGCCGGACCAATAGACCAGGCGGTCGTTCCGGCAACCGGCTTGCCCTCGGCGTCGGTCCAGGTGAACGCTGCGCCACCCCATGATTGGACATCGATTCCGAGATGTTGTTTGTACCAAGCTTGTAGCGCTGGAGCGTCTTTGGCTTTGAAGAAGATCCCGCCAATGCCAGTGACTCGCTTCATGGAACCTCCGAGGTCGGGTGGCGGGGAAACGTAGCCACAACCGCTGCGCCGCGTGATCCTAGCATGGGGTCACTCCACGGTGACAGTTGGGGATTTGCCGGCCCCGCATGGGAGCGCATAATTTGCACATGGCGTGGAGCGCGACAACGACCTTCGACGGCAAAGCGGGCCCGACTCTCCTCCTTGGGATGACGGGGTTGCTCGATGCAAGCTGAGATTCGGATTCGGCGAGCGCAAGACGATGATGCGCTTGAGCTTTCCATGCTTGCTGGAAGAACATTCCGCGCTGCGTTCGCAGAGTCGAATACCGCGGCGGATATGCAGGTACATTGCGCGTCACACTACAGTCACGCGTTGCAACTCGCCGAGATTCGTGATCCGGATCGCGAGACCTGGGTCGCCGTAGCCCGTGCTCAATTGGTCGCGTACGCACAGCTGCGGCTCGATGCCCCATCGCCGCTGATCTCGGGCGAGCGATCGGTCGAGATCCAGCGGTTCTACGTGGACGCTTCGCATCATGGAACTGGATTGGCTCACCAACTCATGACGCACGTTCTTGTTCGAGCCGAAGCGGTTGGCTCCGCAGTGCTATGGCTCGGAGTGTGGGAACGAAATCAAAGAGCGTTGGCGTTTTACCGAAAATGGCGGTTCGATGTCGTGGGAGAACACACCTTCAAGGTTGGCGACGATCCGCAACGCGACTTGCTCATGTGTCGCGACATGTCATCGACCAAGAGCGCGCGGGAGGCCGGCATGGCGACCCGCGGCTCAGGCGGAATTTAGCGGCAAACACCATCCGCTAAAGCGGCCGGCGGTGCCGCGTCAGCGTAGCCGCAATGGCCGCGAGCACAGCCATACGCACTGCCACCCCGTTGTTGACCTGTTCGCGAATCACCGAGTTCGGGCCGTCGGCTACCTCCGAGGAGATCTCGACGCCCCGATTCATGGGGCCCGGATGCATGACGAGCGCGTCGGGCTGGGCCAGCTTCAAACGCTTGGCGTCCAGTCCGAAGGTGCGGAAGTAGGCGGCATCGTCGAGCGAGGCTGCCTGGGCCATGCGCTCCTTCTGAATCCGCAACATCATCACGACATCGGCGCCGTCGATGCCATCCTCGATTCGGGTGAAGCGCAGAGCTCCCTGAAATTCGTCCTCCGCGGGAAGCAGCGATTCGGGAGCAACCAGGCGCACGTCCGAGGTGCCGAGCGTGCGCAACGCGCGCGCCGTGGAGCGAGCGACGCGCGAGTGCCTGATGTCGCCGACGATCGCGACCTTGAGGCCCGCGAAGCGGCGCCGGTGCGCCCGAATCGTCAGAACGTCGAGCAGTCCCTGGGTGGGGTGTGAGACGTGCGCCTCTCCCGCGCTGATCACCGAGACATGCGGCGCCACGTGGTCGATCAGAAATTCCGGCATCCCCGCTTCGGAGTCGCGAATCACGAAGATGTCGGTATTCATCGCTTCGAGCGTGTAGATGGTGTCCAGCATGGTTTCGCCCTTGACGCGCGAGCTGGATTGCATCTCGAGGTTGAGCACATGCGCGCCCAGCCGCCGGCTGGCGAGATCGAACGACGCGCGGGTGCGAGTGCTGGGCTCGAAGAACAGATTCGCGAGCGTGACGCTGGCGAGCTCGCGTCCCTCGTAGGCCGGCTGTCCTGGGAAACGCCGGTAGCTCTCGGCGCGATCGAGGATGGACGTGATCGCCTCGCGCGTCAGCCCGTCAAGGGAAATGAGATGCCGCAGACCCCCGGCGCCATCGGTTTGTGAACGCATTCGCGCCTCATGTTTTTTCGCTGAACCAACGTTCCAAGATGACGCACGCGGCTGCCGCATCGACGTCGCCTTTCGTGACGCGCCGCTTGCGCACGCCCGACTCGCGCGCTCCCCGCAGCCGCTCCTGCGCCTCGAGCGAGGAGTAGCGCTCATCCACGAGCTTCACCGGCAGCGAGTAGCGCTTGCCGAGCTCGGCGGCGAAGCCGCGCGCCGCGCCCGCCGCCGGGCCCTCGGAACCGTCGGCATTATACGGCAGCCCGACCACGAGCATGGCGGGACGCCAATCCTGAATCAGGGTGTCGATGCCGCCCCATTGGGGCCCCTGCGGCCCGGCGGCTACGCCTCCAAGCGGCGAAGCGGCCCGGCTGACGTTGTCGCCGCAGGCGACGCCGATGCGTCGCTTGCCAAAGTCGAATGACAGCACCAGGTGACGCCCCGAGCCCGGACCCAGCCCGTTGCGCGGGGCCTCATCAGGCATTGCCGCTGATCGACGAGATGCGGGAGAGCTCCACGCCCAGCAGGCGCCCGGCAGCGAGCCAACGCGATTCGAACGGAAGGTCGAAGATGAGATCGCAATCGGCCGGCGCGCTGAGCCAGGCATTTGCCTTGATCTCCTCCTCGAGCTGGCCGCCGTCCCAGCCTGCATAGCCGAGCGCGACAAAGGCCTCCATTGGACCCTCGCCCCGGGCCATCGCAGCGAGGATGTCGCGCGATGTGGTGACGTGGATCTGGTCGGAGACCTTGAGGGTCGAGTCCCAATCCCCCCCGGCCCGATGCACGACGAAGCCGCGGTCGGTCTGCATCGGACCGCCGCGCAGCACTTGGCGCTCGCTCAGCGGTCCGCCCGGCACCTCTATCTCGAGCTGCTCGAAGATCTCGCTCATGCGCATCGGCAGCGGTTTGTTGAGAATGAGACCCAAGGCGCCGCGCGGACCGTGATCGCAGATGAGCGCCACCGTCTGAGCGAAGTTCGGATCGCCCATCGCCGGCATCGCGATCAGCAGCTGATTGGTGAGGTATTCCGCCTGGCTCATGGGCCGATCAGTGAGCGCCGGACGTGGGAGCGCTGGGAGCCGCGGGCTCAGCCGGTTTGGCGGGGTCCGCGTAGTAGACGCTCGAGCCCTGCGCCGTGCCGTCGAGGAATTGCCATTCGTAAGCGATCCGAATCTCGTCGTGCCGTGCCGACAGCTCGCCCGGGAAAGGGTCGTACGGGGCGGCCAGCTTCAAAATCCGCATGGCGGCTTCGTCGATCTCCGCGTGCCCGCTGCTCCGGCGCACGACGCTTTGCAGGAGCTTGCCGTCCGCGCCGATCGTCACCTCGATCACCGGCGTGCCGGAATGCCGGTCGCGGCGTGCGACTTCGGGGAAATTCACGGTGCCGACCCGTTCCACCTTGCGCCTCCAGCTATCGAGGTACACGGCCACGTCGGATTCCCGGGTATCGGCGGCGACCCATAGCTGTTGCCGCGCCTCGCCGCGCATCCGCAGCATGATGCCGTCGTCGTTGGGCGCCATGCCGAGATCGGGCCGTTTCTCGAGCAGCAGCGGCAGTTTCGACGGCTGGTCCGCAGCGGACACCGAGGCGAAATATAAAATCTTCGTGGTCGGCGCGTGAGTCGCGAGAACTTCGTCATCGCCCAAATCCCGTCCGGTCTGATCCGACGCATCGCCCTCGCCATTGGGAATTCCTTCCCGCTCCATCGGACTCAACGACGATCGAGGGATCAGGGCGCGCTCGCGCTTCATGGTGTTGCCGGAGCCGAGCTGGCTGCGCTGCGCGAGGTAGGGGGCGTTGGGGTTCTTGGCGATGCTCGGTGCCTGCTCGTTGACCAGCACGACTTCCAGGGCGGGACCATCGCCTTGCTCGCCCTTGTTCCCCGGCGCGCTGAAAGTGACGCCCAAGATCACGATGCAATGAACCAATGCCGCGAGGAAGCACGTGGTCAGCATGCGATCGTTGGCCGGCGGGAGGCCCGCTTTGAGCAAGTCGGAACTCATCGCGCGTCCAAAATCCCCGCAATCGCCTTTACCAGGAGTGCCCCAATGTCGACACCATGTTTCTTGTTTAGTTCGCGGATGCCGGTCGGACTTGTGACGTTGATCTCGGTGACGAAGTCACCGATCACATCCAAGCCGACGAAGACCATACCGGCTGCCTTGAGTTTCGGACCGATGACAGAGCAAAGCCAGCGGTCCCGGTCGTTGAGCGGGCGGCTCTGCGCCGTGGCGCCCGCGGCAAGGTTTCCTCGATGGTCGGCGGCGTCGGGCATGCGCTGCAGCGCGAAAGGCACGGGCTCGCCGTTGATGAGGATCACCCGATTGTCGCCTCCCGTGACGATTTGCGGCAGGTAGCGTTGGACGATGGCGTAATTGCGCCCGTAGTCCGTGAGGGTCTCGAAGATGACGTTGCGATTCTTGTCACCCTGCTCGAGCACGAATATCGATCTGCCGCCCATCCCGTGCAGCGGTTTGCAGACGGCTTTGCCGTGCTCCTTGAGGAACTCGCTCATGTCATGCATGTCGCGCGTGATCAGGGTCGGTGCGCAGCATTCGGGAAACCAGGCCGTATAGACCTTCTCGTTCATGTCTCTGAGGCCCCTGGGGTTGTTGCACACCAGGGCGCCCTGTTCGCCCGCACGATCGAGGATGTAGGTACTGTAGATGTACTCCATGTCGAACGGCGGATCCTTGCGCATCAGGATGAGGTCGTAATCGCCCAGCCTCGCGGGGACGCGTGCGCCGCGGGCGAACCACGCCTTCTTATCGTCCATCACCTCGAGCGGCGCGAGGCGCCCCCAAGCAACGCCGTCGCGCAGGCTCAGGTCGCCGAGCTCGGCGTAATGGATCTCCCAGTCTTCGGCTTGAGCCGCCAAAAGGATCGCAAGCGTCGAATCCTTGGCAGGATTGATGTTCTCGATGGGGTCCATCACCACGACCAGTCGAACTCCCGAAGACATGTCGACAACCTCCAGCGATCCCAAGAATTCGCGCAACCCTCCGCCAGTCTATCGCAAGCGGCCGATGCATCGTTCGGTGCGAAAACTGTGAACCACGCCACCGTCCTTTGAGCCGAGTTACCTCGAAATGTCGACTCCGTACCGTGGCTTGCGGGCCCCGGATATGTTAAAAAGCCACAAGATTCCAGCACCTACGCACGCATAGCTAAAGGTCGTCCAATTCCATGCAGAGCATGATCAGCAACGGAAAGCCCAAACTCTCGGGACTCAAGGTCCTGGTGATCGACGACTCAAAGACGATCCGCCGTACCGCCGAGACGCTCCTCACCAAGGAAGGCTGCGAGGTGTTTACCGCGGTCGACGGCTTCGATGCGCTGTCGAAAATCGCAGACCATCAGCCTGACATCGTTTTTGTCGATATCATGATGCCGCGGCTCGACGGATATCAAACCTGCTCTCTGATCAAGCACAACAAAGTCTTCAAGCAGATCCCGGTCATCATGCTGTCGAGCAAGGACGGCCTGTTCGACCGCGCTCGCGGCCGCATCGTCGGGTCGGAGCACTACCTGACCAAGCCGTTCACCAAGGACGAGCTCCTCGGGGCCATTGAGGCTCATGTGGGCAAATGACGGAGGAATAAGATGGCGCTTATTCTCATAGTAGACGACTCCCCGACCGAGGTGTTCGTCATGCAGAAAGCCCTGGAAAAACATGGGTTCAAGACCGCAGCGGCGGAGAACGGCGAGGAGGGCATTCGCAAGGCGAAGGCGATGAAGCCGGATCTCATATTCATGGATATCGTGATGCCCGGCGTGAACGGTTACCAAGCCACGCGCATGCTCAATAACGATCCCGAGACCAGCTTGATTCCGATCATCATGGTGACCACCAAGGGTCAGGAAACGGATCGCGTTTGGGGATTGCGCCAGGGTGCGGTGGACTATCTGGTCAAGCCGGTCTCGGCCCAGGCATTGGTGGAAAAGGCGCAGGCCGCGCTGGCCGTATGACGAGTACGACAGGCGGAGTCGACTTAAGCCTACGCAGCTTGCGAGACCGGCCGTTCGAACTGCTCAAGGAGCTCGAAAAACGCAGCCGCACGGTCTCCACTGTGGGTCCTCCCGATGCCGCGGCGGGTCGGGAATGGGTGGGGGTGGCTTGCCGGATGGGAGGCGAGACGTTCTTGATCGCCCGCGAGGAAACGCGCGAGGTGCTGGGCTATCCGACCGTGATTACGCGGATTCCCGGCGCGAAGAGCTGGGTCCGGGGGTTGGCCAATGTGCGCGGGTCGCTCCTGCCGATGCTCGATCTGCGGCAATTTCTCGGCAGCGGCGCCACCACGCCCGGACGCAATACTCGCGTCGTTGTAGTGCACCACCGGGAGATTCCGGCGGGTCTCATCGTCGACGAAGTTCTTGGATTTCGGCGCTTTGCCGAGTCGGAATTCAATGCGGAGGCGCCCCCGACGGTGATTCGCTGCGACATGTACCTCGCAGGCGCGTTCCGCCGCGGCGGCGAAGTTTGGCCGGTGCTGAGTTTGAAGAGCTTGGTGGAGAGCCAGGGCTTCCTCCAGGCGGCCAGTTGAATTCCGGACGCGTTGGATGACCATGCGAGACACCGCCCCCAAGACCCAGTTGTTGCCGCTGTTCCTGGCGCTGACCCTAGCTTGCCTGGCCGGGGCGGCGATCCTCACGATGCTGTCCCGAAGCGTGCCCCCGGTCGCGGCCCCCAACGAGCAGATCACGCTGGTGATCGAACGCATTCCCTTCGAAGCGCAAAACGCCCTGCGCGGCGAAGCCAGTGCTTTCGATGCCATGAACCGCAGCATGGCGCGCCTGAAGACGCTGGCCGCGGGCGCATCGCTCGGAGAGCATGGACCGAAGCTCGAGCCGTCCCTGGGCAAATTCAGCTCGGCGGTCTCCGCCGTGTCGGACGGCCGCCCCGCGGTCGAAGCCATCCAGTCCGCAAACCAGGAGAGCCGGGACCTCGCCCCGAAGCTCCTGTCCGAGCTCGGCGACCTGGCAAGCGCGGTCGGCGTGCAGAAGCTCGAGGGCATGAGCCGTTACCTGGAGCGCTTCGAGCTCGCTGTGCAGCGCATCCAGCAGGAACTGAATGGGCTGGCATCCGGCGTGAGCGATGCGGCGCCGACGGCGCAACGGCTCGCCGACAGCCTCGAATTCCTGAATCAGGTGGTGCGCGGTCTGTCCGGAGAAGAGTCCGGCATGGCGCTGTCCAAGGTGACCGGTCCCGACGCCGAGCAGCGTTTGAAGACCGTGGTACAGCGCAACCAGCAATTCGCGGCCGCGGTTCGCAAAGCGATCGGCGCGGCCGAATCGCTGTCGAAGGCCCAGACGGCAGCCCGGTCGCTGCCTACGCTCGCGAGCACCATGAGCTCGCAGCTGGGGGCCGCGCCGGTCGTGCCGACGGAAGCCGGTACCGGATACCGGCCATGGATCCTGGTGCTGTTGGGATGCGCCGCCCTGTTGCTCGGGGCGCTCGTCTGGCTGTTCCGCAAATCGGTCACCGCGCGCCGCAGTACGGAGCTGCGGGTGCGCGAGAATGAGCGCAATCAGGAGGCCATCATGCGCTTGCTCGACGAACTGTCGAGCCTCGCGGACGGCGATCTGACCGTGCAGGCGACCGTCACCGAGGACATCACCGGGGCGATCGCGGACTCCATCAATTACGCCATCGAGGCGCTGCGTGAGCTGGTCACGACCATCAACGACTCAGCGATACAGCTCGACGGCGCCGCGCGTCAGACCCAGTCGGTGGCGGCGCACATGGCGAAGGCCTCGAGCGCCCAATCCAGACAGATCTCCGCAGCCTCGGAATCGATGGCCGACATGGCATCCTCCATCGAGGAAGTCTCCGGGAACTCTGAGCGCTGCTCCGACGTCGCCCGCCATTCGGTCGACATCGCCCACAAGGGCGGCGATGCCGTGCGCCGGACCATCGACGGCATGAACGCGATCCGTGAAACCATTCAAGAGACCAGCAAGCGCATCAAGCGGTTGGGCGAGAGCTCGCAGGAAATTGGCAATATCGTCGAACTGATCAACGATATCGCCGAACAAACCAATATTCTGGCCCTGAACGCGTCGATACAAGCGTCGATGGCCGGGGAAGCGGGACGCGGTTTTGCGGTGGTGGCGGACGAGGTGCAGCGCCTGGCGGAGCGCGCGGCCAATGCCACCAAGCAGATCGAGGTGTTGGTGCGCACCATCCAGACGGACACCAACGAGGCTGTCGTATCGATGGAGCGCAGCACGACCGATGTGGTCGGCGGCGCGTTGCTGGCGGAGAACGCCGGTGCCGCGCTCGAAGAGATCGAGCAGGTGTCGAACCAGATCGCGAGCCTGGTGCAGAACATTTCGGCCAGCGCGCGCCAGCAAGCTGCCGTATCCGGGAACATTTCGAAGAACATGCAGGTCGTGCGCGAGATATCCACCCAGACGGCCGAGGGCTCGACCGCCACCTCCACCTCCATCGCCAAACTTGCGGCATTGTCGGCGCAATTGCGAAAGTCGGTGGCGGGATTCCGGCTCCCGGACTATGGCGCCGGCACGACCACCGTGGGTGCCGTGGCACCGGTCACAGGCATCAAGTCCGTGAACGATCCGCGCAATTCCGGTCCGCTCAATCCGGGCCCTGTCCATCCGGGTCCCGCGAGCGCCGGCCCGGTCGCGGCGGGCGGCTCGGGCAAGTTACGCAAGGCGAGCGGAGCAGGCGCCTGACGGCGCGGCACTTCGACGATTCCGATGACCGATATCAGCTCTCAAACCTTGCATTTGGTCGCGAAAGAATTGAGTGCGACCTTGAACGAGGCGCGTGCCGCGCTCGAGGGGTACGCGGAACGCCCGGATCAGCACTCGTTTCTGGAGAAATGCGCGGACCAGCTGCATCTCGCACACGGTGTGCTGCGGCTGGTCGAGGTATACGGGGCGGCGCTTCTCGCCGAGGAGATGGAGCACGTCACCCGCTATTTGATAGCCGGCGGAGCTAACGACCAAAAGCGCCAAGGAGACGGGCTCGATGCGTTGATGCGCGCCATGGTACAGCTGCCCACCTATCTGGAGCGGGTGCTTTCCGGTGGACGCGATCTCGCCCTGGTGCTCCTCCCCCTGCTCAACGATCTGCGCTCGGTACGCGGCAGCCCGTTGTTGTCGGAAGGCACGCTCCTCTTGCTCAACCTGAAGTCCGACCAGCCCGCGCAGCCGCAGGAGCAGCGGCAGGAAGAGCAGTCCATCACGGTGGCGCAATGGGCGCGACGGCTGAGACCCCGCTTCCAGGTGGGCTTGCTGGGATACATCCGCGGCGAGCGCACCGTGCAGAACCTCGAGATCCTCGCGAAGGTGTCGGAGAAGCTCGAACAGGTCGCCACCACGCAGCCGGTGTTCCAGCTTTGGTGGGTGATCGGCGCGATCCTGGAGGCTGTGCGCGCGAATGGGCTCGAGGGCAGCGCCACGTTGAAGCGCCTGCTCGGGCAGGCCGACCGGCAAATCAAGCTCCTCTACGAATTGGGCGAGACTCGCTATGGCGAAGATCCGCCGGTGGATCTGCTCAACAACCTGCTCTATTACGTAGCCCGCGCGACGACGACCGGCGGGCGCATCGCGGCGGTGCGTGCATCGTTCAAGCTGTCCGAGCTCTTGCCGGTGGACGATTCCATCGAACAGGAGCGCGAGAGTCTGTCGGCACCGAGCGTCAAGCTCATGCGCACGGTCGCGGCCGCCATCAAGGAGGACCTGTCCAAGGTCAAGGATGTCCTCGACATCTTCGTGCGCCGCGGCGGCGGCGGGCGCCATGACGAGCTGATGCCGCAGCTCGAGCTCCTCAAGAAGATCAGCGATACGCTCGGAGTTCTCGGCCTCGGCGAATTGCGCCAACGAGTGCAGCAGGAGGTTTCGGAGCTGTCGGACACACTGAGCGACGGCAGAAATCCTTCCGAAGCTGCGCTGATCAAGATGGCGGGCGTGCTTCTGTCGGTGGAAGACAGTCTCGACGACCAACTCGTCCGGCTCATCCTGCCGACGGCTCCCGCCGGTGCTGCAGTCGACGCCGGATCCGACCAGGATTTCGAATTCCGCCAGGTCAGTGAGGCGGTTCTTCGGGAGTGCATCGTCAATTTGGCGCGGGTCAAGGAGGCCGTGTCGATCGCGGTACAGAAACCGGCCGATGCGCCCGCTGCCCAGGGTCTGGATAATGTACCGCAGCTGCTGCGCGGCATCACCGCCGGTCTGTTGATGCTGGGCAAGGGTCGGGCGGTCGAACTCATGGACGCCATCGGCGCCGAGGTGCGCAGGCTGATCGAGCCGGGCGCCGGAGTTCCCGATGCGCTGCGTCTGGAGCGCATCGCGGACGCCATCGTCAGCATCGAGTACTACATGGAGACGCTGCAGAACGGGCGCGCCGATCCATGGTACATGCTGGACAACGCCGAGACCTGTTTGAAGGCGCTGGCCGCGGATGCTGAAGTGCGCGTGCCGAACGTCGAACTCCCCGCAGCGGACGCCGCCAAGACCGTCAAACTGGACCCGGAGTCGACGCTCGCGCTGGAGGACATCAAGCGCACTCAGGCGGCGACCGATCCTCTGATCGCGCTCGCCGCGGCCCCGCCCTTTGCGGTCCCGCCTCCCGCTCCGGTCGCGGCGGAAGTGGATCCGCAATTCCTGGAGCTGTTCATCGAGGAGGCGAAGGAAGAGATCGCGGCGATCCAACGGACCTTCCCGCTCTGGGACCAGAATCCCATGGACCTGGAAACCCTGGCATCGCTGCGCAGAAGCTTTCATACCCTGAAAGGCAGCGGCCGCATGGTCGGTGCCCGCTCGATCGCCGAGTTCGGCTGGTCCATCGAGAATTTGCTCAATCGCCTCATCGACAAGACGCTGTCGCGCACGCCGGGCATGATGGCTCTGTTGCGCAACGCCGTCGCCGCGTTGCCGGCGCTGGTTGAACAATTGGAAAGCGGCCGGCAGAATTCCGTGGCCATAGAGACGCTCATGTCCCGAGCCTTCGCGTACGCGGACGGCCGTGAGGCCGAGCAACTCGGGGCAGCCATGGCGCCGGAAGACCGCGCCGATGCAGGGGCTTCCGGCGTGTTGGCGGTACCGATACCGACATGGCCGGATGCGGGCGCCGCGCATGCGGGCGCCGCGCATGCGGGCGCCGCGCGAGCGGCTGACGAGGTGCCTACGCCGGCGCCTGCCGAGGCCGCGCCAGCGGGCACCGCCGCCGGCACCCGCGTCGAGACCCCCGCGGCGGCGCCGATGGACCCGCAGCTGCACGAGATCTACAGCAAGGAAACCTCGAACCATCTGGCGGAAATTCGCGATTACCTGCGCAAGCGGTCCGGTCAGCCGGCGCCGCACGATCTCCCGGAGTCGGTGTACCGCGCCATCCACACGCTGAGCGGAAGCTCGAAAATGGCGGAGGCCCGGCACGGCATCCGCATCGCGGAGCCGCTCAACCATTACATGCGCAAGGTGTTCGACAGCGGCCGAGGCTTGAGCGATGCCGGGGTTGGGGCGCTGGCGGATGCGGTGCGCGCCATCGAGAACGTGGTGTCGCATATCAACGAGAGCACGGCGTTCTTCGCCGAGCAGCCCTCGCTCCTCGCGAGGTTGCGCACGCTCGAGGCCGATCTGGACCTGGAACTCGCGCGCGCGGCCAACGACTCGAGCGCGTCGGCGCTCGTTCCCAAATTGATCGAGGTGCCGAGTGAGGCGCCGGACGCTTCACCACCGGCCGAATCCGGGGCGCGCCAGCCGACGGAAGAGATTGCGCCCGCTGAAGCACCGGCGGCCCACCGCGTCGGGCATCCCGCGGAAGCCGGCGCCGAGGAATTCGATCACGAGATCGCGGCGATCTTCAGCGAGGAGGCCACGGAGCTGATCGAAGCGGCCGAAGTCTCACTCACGGCCTGGAATCGGGATCGCAAGGACAAGGACCGGGTCGCCGAACTGCAGCGTCAATTGCACACCCTGAAGGGCGGCGCGCGGATGGCGGGCATCACCGCCATGGGCGACTTGAGTCACGAGCTCGAGACGCTGGTGATCCAGATCGACGGCGGGGCAGTGACCGCCGACGATCACGCACACGCCGTGCTGCAGGCAAGTTTGGACGAGCTCGCCCGGATGCGCGATTGGGTGAGCGCCGGACAGCTGCCGTCCCCGGCACAGGCGCTGCTCGCACAGATCCGCGGTCTTGCCTCGGGAACCCCCCACGCTTCGGCGCACGCTGCAGCCGTTACCGCCGCGGCGCCGGCTGCGGCAGTTCCGTCCGCGCCCGCGCAGCCCGTCGGCGCGGCGAATGAGACCGCGATGCCGTCGGCGACTTCCGCCGATGTGCCGGGCGCCGGCGCGCCGCGGCTCGTCCCGATACCGACGGCCGCCGTTTCTCATGCGTCAGAAGAATCGCCGCCCTCGATCTCCGAGGATTCTCTTTCGCAGCTCGAGACATCGCAGCTCGAGACGAGCGCGAGTCCGGTGCTGCCGGGACGCGAGAACCTGCCCGCGGAGCGGGTCGAAATGGCGCGCGTCGATGCCGAGCTGCTCGACACCATGCTGAACAGCGCGGGCGAGGTGAGCATTTTCCGCGCACGCCTGGATCAGCAGGTGAACTCGATCGATTTCAATCTGGCCGAGCTGGCGCGCACGGTGACCCGCCTGAAAGAACAGCTTCGGGGCCTGGAGATCGAGACCGAGGCGCAGGTGCTGAACCGGCATCAGGACGAGGAGGATCCACGACGGGACGATTTCGACCCGCTCGAGCTCGATCGCTATTCCGCGCTTCAGCAGTTCTCGCGTGCCCTCGCGGAGACCTCGGGCGATGTCGCCAGCATCCAGGGGCTGCTCGAGACCCTGACGCGCGAGGCGCAGAATCTTCTCACCCAACAGGCGCGCATCATCACCGAGCTGCAGAACAGCCTGATGCGCACCCGGATGGTGCCGTTCCAGCGGCACGTTCAGCGTCTCACCCGCCTGGTTCGGCAGTCTGCGAATGACACGGGCAAGCGCGCGGAACTGGTCGTTCAGGGTGCATCCGCCGAGCTCGACCGGCAGATGCTGGAGCGCATGGTCGCACCGCTCGAGCACATGTTGCGCAATGCCGTCGTGCACGGCATCGAGACGCCGGAGCGGCGCTCCGCCCTCGGCAAGCCGGACGTGGGGCGCATCTCGGTCAGCTTGACGCGCGACGGTGCCGAGATCGTGATCGTGGTCACCGATGACGGCGGCGGCATCAACGTCAAGCTCATTCGCGAGAAGGCCGTGGCCTTAGGGTTGGCGGACCGGCATTCGAAACTCACCGACGAAGAGGCCATGCAGCTCATCCTGGAGCCCGGCTTCAGCACCGCCGGCCGCGTCACGCAGGCGGCGGGCCGCGGAGTCGGCATGGACGTGGTGGCGACCGAGGTGAAAAAACTCGGCGGCGGGCTGTTCATCGAATCGACGCTGAACAAAGGCACGCGCTTCACCATTCGCCTGCCGTTCACCCTCGCCATCAGCCAGGCGCTGATCGTACGCGTCGCCGAGGAGGTATACGCGCTGCCGCTGGCCACCGTTGAGGGCGTCGTGCGCCTGCCGCGCAACATCGTGGCGCGCCATTTGGGCAAGGACGCGCCGCCGTTCGAATACGGAGGCCAGAAATATCGCTTCCAGCAGCTCGGATCGTTCGTCGGCTTGGGGCCGACTCGTTTGCCCGAAACCGATGTCTCCATGTCCGTGGTGCTGATCCGCGCGGGCGAGCATTCCACCGCATTGGTGACCGACGAGCTGGTGGGGAGCCGGGAGATCGTGGTCAAGTCGTTGGGGCCGCAAATCTCCGGCATCCGCGGTATCGCCGGCGCGACGATCCTGGGCGACGGACGAATCGTCATCATTTTGGACATGGGCTCGCTGGTTCGCTCGGAATGGCGCGCACGCCCGACCGACACGGCGGTGCTCGAACAGCGCGATCGGCGCACGTTTGCGCTGGTGGTCGACGACTCGATCACCGTGCGCCGGGTGACGCAACGCCTGCTGGAGCGAAACGGCATGCGCGTGCTGACGGCCAAGGACGGCGTCGATGCCGTCTCGCTGCTGCAGGAAAATCTGCCGGATATCATCCTGCTCGACATTGAAATGCCGCGCATGGACGGCTACGAGGTGGCAGCGCACGTGCGCAGCGATCCGCGCCTGAAGAACATACCGATCGTCATGATCACCTCCAGGGTGAGCGAAAAGCACCGGGCGCGCGCCATTGAGCTGGGCGTCGACGATTATCTCGGCAAGCCTTACCAGGAAAATGAGCTGCTCGATGCGATCGAGCCGCTGGTCAACCGCCGCCGCGCCGTCGCGCGCTGAACGCTCCATGTCCGACTTGCGAGATGAGCTCTACAGTCTTCTGGTGCCGCTGGCGGGCGAGCGCCTGATCGTGCCGCGTGCCTGCGTCGCCGAGGTCATCGGTTATCAGCCGCCGGCGGAAATGACCAATGCACCGCCCTGGTACGCGGGTCTCGTGACCTGGGGCGAGCGGACGGTTCCCGTGGTGTCGTTCGAGGGCGCCTTCGGCCAGGCGTTGCCGAGCGTGTCGAGCCGTACGCGGATCGTGATATTTCACGCTCCCAGCGGTTTGTTGCCCGGGGGATACTTCGGCATGCTGACACAGGGGTTTCCGCAGCTGGTACGCGTCAACGCCGACGTGATTCGTCCCGACCCGTCGCGCAGCTTCCCGGAGCGGGCGCCGGTGATATGCCAGGTGCGCATGGTCAATGAGACGCCGCTCATTCCGGACCTGACGCGTCTCGAGCAGATGATTGCCGAGGAGACTTCGGTGATGACCTGAGGTCGATGCTCGGCTTGGGCCATGATCGGATTACGTCCGCCCGTCTCGTCCTACCCTGCAACTGCCTGCAGGTACATTGAATTACGCAGCAGGCAGGAGTAGGTTCATTACACTGACGTTGCAAATCTAGGCGACGAAGTCGGCGATCCGGTGGGAACAGCGGTAGCCGCTGTTCGGGGGGTGCCGGGCTAAAGCCCGACTGAGCGGATTGCTGAATCGATCGTCATTGCGCAGGGAGTGCCGCGATGTTTGAGGTCGAGCGGACGTGGTCCGCGGACGGGTTCATGCCCCATGGCATGTGCTACCTCTGGCGGCCCGGAATTCTCGCGCTCCACGTCGCATCCGACGCGCTGATCACACTCGCCTACTTCTCCATTCCTTTCACCCTCCTTTACTTCGTACGCAAGCGTACCGACCTGCGCTTCGGAGGGATCTTGGTATGTTTCGCCGCGTTCATCATCAGTTGCGGCACGTCGCACCTCATGGAAATTTGGACCATCTGGTATCCGGCGTACTGGCTGTCCGGTGGCGTCAAGGCCGTGACCGCGCTCGCCTCGGTTCCAACGGCGATTCTGCTGGTCAGGCTCGTGCCGACGGCGCTGCGCATGCCGAGTCCGTCGGCCTTGGAGGAGGCCAATGCCGAGTTGGCGCGCGAGCTGGCCGAGCGGCGCGCCGCCGAGGCGCAGGTGCGCAGGCTGAACGAGTCGCTCGAGGCGCACATCACCGCACGCACCGCGGAGCTGAGCGCCGCCAACCGAAGTCTGCTGAGCGAAGTTCGAGTTCGAAAGCAGTCCGACGAATTGCTCACGCTGACGTTGGCAAGCATAAAAGACGGCGTCATCGTGACCGATTCGGGCGGCTGCATCACCTTCATCAACGACGCCGCCACGCGCCTCATCGGGTGCGAGGCGGGCGATACAATCCAGGCGCCGGTGACCTCTGTCCTGAAGGTCCTGCACGGTGCGACCCTTGCGACCCACGACCTGCCTGAAGGATCCGCGCCGGGCGGCGCGACCCCGAGCCCGGGCGACCTGCTGCTGATCGATGCCCGGGGTCGCGAGATTCCAATCGATCTTCGAGCCGCACCTCTGCAAACCGAGCAGGCGGGGGTGGGCGGCTGGGTTTACACCTTGCGGGATTGCACCGAGCTCGAGCTCGCGGAAGAAGTGCAACAGCGAATGACCGCACTGGTCGAATCGGCCGACGATGCGATCATCATGAAAGACTTGGATGGCGTGATCCGCAGCTGGAACGCGGGCGCGGAGCGGCTCCTGAAGTATGGTGCCGCGGAAATCATCGGTCAGCCGATCACTCAATTGCTCCCGGACGATCGGAAGGACGAGGAATCGCTGATTCTCACCCAGATACGCAATGGCCAGCCCGTCGCCCATTTCGAAACCGTCAGGCGCCGGAAAGACGGCACGCTCGTGGATGTGTCGCTGACCATATCGCCGATTCGCGACCGGGTCGGCGCCATCGTCGGCGCATCGAAGATCATGCGGGACATCACCGAGCGCAAACAATATGTCGAGCAGCTCCGCAATCTCAACGCCGAGCTCCAAGAACGCATCCTCGCGCGCAATTCGGAGCTCCGGGAGCGCGACGCCTTGCTGCAGGAAATCCACCATCGGGTGAAGAACAACCTGCAGGTGATCTCGAGCCTGATCAACATGCAAGTGCGGACGCTGAGCGACAGCAGCACGCGGGCAGCGCTGCAGCAATGTCGATCCCGCGTGGAAACAATGGCGCAAATCCACGAAATGCTGTATCAGTCCAAGGACTACTCGAACGTACCCTTCTGCAAGTACGCCAAGGAGCTCACCACCCGGGTGTTGAGCGCCTCCGGGCTCTCGCCCGACGAGGTGACCGTCCATTACGAAATGCAAGATATATCGCTGGGTGTCGACAAGGCGATCCCCTGTGCGCTCATATTGAACGAGCTGATCTCGAACGCGCTCAAGCACGCGTTTCCCAAAGGGGCCGGTGCAATTCGCATCGAGCTGCGGCAGCTTCCCGAAGCACGCATTCTTCTTTGCGTCAGCGACGACGGTGTCGGCGTTGCAACCGGTTTCGATCCCGCGAGATCGAGCTCGCTGGGGATGCAGCTGGTCGTGACATTGGCAGAGCAGCTCGATGGGCGACTGGAGATCGACGCCCCGCCGGGCGCCGCATTTCGCATCACGTTCCCGTCCGGAGATTCAAATGGCCACCCGAGTACCGCCTAAAGTTCTCATCGTCGAGGACGAGAAGATCGTTGCACGCGACCTCCAGGCGTCGTTGAACGAGATGGGTTACGACGCGTTTGCCATCGCCGCCTCGGCGGAAGAGGCACTTGCTTGTGCGCGGGCCAAGTGCCCGGACGTCGTGCTGATGGATATCAGAATCAAAGGATCGAGCGACGGCGTTCAGGCCGCCGATATGCTGAGAAAAAAGTTCTCGATGAGCATCATCTATCTCACCTCCCATGCCGATGCGAACACGGTCCATCGGGCCAAGAGCACGGATCCGCATGGATATCTCGTCAAACCCGTCAAGCTCGCGGAGCTCGGCAGCATGCTCGAAATCGTGCTGCATCGGCGGCACTTGGATCTGGCCTTGCGTGAGGCGCAGGAGCGCAGTCGAGCGCTGGCGGAGCGGCTCGCCGCGGTGCGTGAGGAAGAGCGGCGCGGCGTGGCGGTGCTGTTGCACGACGGAATCGCCCAGGAGCTATTTGCACTGAAGCTCGATCTGCGGCGCCTGCAGGCGTTTGTGAAACGGCGCGGCGCGAAGGAGATATTCGAGGAGATCAACCTGACGGTCAGCAAATGCATGGAGAGCATTCGACAGATGGCGAACGATCTGCGCCCGGTGGCGCTCGCCTATTCATCCGTGTTCAACGTGATCGCGGAGCACGCGAGACATTTCGAAGAACGATCCAACCTCAGGATCAACGTCATCCAGACGACCCCATTTCCACCGCTGGCGGAATCGATTCAGTTGCTGCTGTTTCGCGCGGCGCAGGAAGCCCTGACCAACGTCGCGCGGCACGCGGGCGCGACGAGCGTCGACATCATCCTGCGAACGGACGGCGATCGAGTCGCGATGGAGATCACGGACGATGGCGTGGGAATAGGCGAAGGAGTCGCCACCAAGCCGCGTTCGCTCGGCCTGTTGGCGCTGCGCGAGCGAATTGCCGCGCTCGGCGGAGACCTCACAGTGCGGCGTTCGGAGCCGAACGGGACCTCGATGATCGTTGAGATACCAATGCCTCCAGATGCAAGAAATCATGCCGCGTGATATGCCGGCCCTGCCGGGCATCCTGGTGGTCGAGGATGAGACCATTGTCGCGAAGGATCTGCAGCAGACCTTGCGCGACATGGGGTACGACGCCTATGCGGTTGCCGCGAGTGCGGAGGAGGCGATTGCGCGCGCGTCCGAGCGATGCCCCGATCTGGTGCTCATGGATATCCGCCTCAAAGGCCACAGCGATGGAATAAAAACTGCGGCGATCCTCAAGCAGAAGTGCCGTTCGGCGGTTATATACCTCACCGCCCACGCGGATGATGCGACGATTCAGCGGGCGAAGAAGACGGAGCCCTATGGCTACCTGCTGAAGCCGGTCAAGTCCGCGGAGCTTCGCAGCATGATCGAGGTCGCGCTCTATCGGCGCGAACTGGACGAGGCGCGGGAACGCGCCGCGCAGCTCGAGTCCAATCTTGCCGAGAGGGCGGCGGAGCTGTTGGCCACGAACTCGAAGCTCCGGGCCCTGACCGAGCTCAACCTGCAGATGGCGTCCGAGCGGGATCCCCGCGTGATGCTCGAGAAAGTCTGCAACGGCGCGCGGGAACTGCTCGGCGCTCGATATGCCGTTCTGGTCGTCAACGAAAAGTTCGCGAAATCGCCCTTTTGCGCCACCAGCGGCCTCGAGCCGGCCGAGGGAGGAGCGCCGCTTCCCATGCCGTGGATCGACGTGGGCCCGCTCGGCCGTGTGTATGCCCAAAGGAGTGCCTGGCGTGTCCGCTCACCGCCGAACGAGCCATCCATGCCGGTGTTTCCGGATGGATATCCGGTGTCACGGTCGTACTTGGCCGTGCCCGTCAACTCGTTGGCGCGGACTTATGGCTGGCTGTGCCTGGGCGAGAAGCTGGGGGCCGATGAGTTCTCGCACGACGATGAGCGGATCCTCGGAATATTGGCCGGCCAAGCCGGGCGCATCTACGAGAATGGCAGTCTCTACATGGACCTGCAGCTGCACGCGGCGCAGCTGCAGGTGGAGATAGACGAGCGCGAGCGCTTCGCCGCAAACCTGCGGCGCAGCGAGGAGCGGTTCAGGCAGCTCGCGGAGAACATCCAGGATGTGTTCTTCATCTTGTCCCCCGACTTCCGCGAGTTGATTTATCAAAGTCCCGCCTTCGAGCATATCTGGGGGCGTCCGCCCGATTTGGCGAATGCGATGGACTGGACCACCTCGATACACGCCGACGACTTCGACCGCATTCTCGAGCGTCTGGCGAGCTATGCGGGACAGCCTATCAACGACGAGTTCGAATTCAGGATCGTGAGGCCGGCAGGTGCTGTGCGTTGGATCCTGATGCGATATTTCCCGCTGTACGATGACCAGGGGCGGCCTTACCGCATCGTCGGTGTTGCCACCGATATCACCGACCGCAAGCTGGCCGAGACGAAGATCCAACATTTGAATCGGGTCTACTCCGTGCTCAGCGGCATCAATACGTTGATCGTGCGGGCCCAAACGCAGGCCGAGCTGTTCACGGAATCGTGCCGGCTGGCGGTCGAACAGGGGCATTTCCGGCTCGCCTGGATCGGCTGGTTCGAGGAAGCTGAAGACCGGCTCCTGCCGCTCGCCTGGGCAGGCCAAGGGGACGCCGGCAATCTGCTGCGCGACAGCGTGTCCTTGTGCATCGAGGCCGAGGCCGTGCGGGCGATCCGGCAGGGCGAGCCGTGGGTGTGCAACGATCTGCACGCGGCGCCCGCCTTGTCCGATTACCAGCGCGGCATGGTCGCGCATGGGATGCGTTCCGTGGTCACTCTGCCCCTGTCGATTCGCGGTAACGCGGTCGGTTGCCTGGTGCTGTCGACCGACGAATGCGAGTCGTTCGACGAAACCGAAATGCGGCTGCTGATCGAGCTCGCCGGCGACATCTCGTTCGCGCTCGACTATCTCGAGAAAGCCGAGAAGCTCAACTACCTCGCTTACTATGATTCCTTGACGGGACTCGCCAACCGGACCCTTTTTCTGGAACGCCTTACCCAGCAGGTCGGTGCGGCGAGACGCAACGAGGGCAAGTTCGCGGTGGTCGTGCTCGATCCTGAGCGCTTCGACATCATCAATGAGAGCTTCGGCAGAAGCCATGGGGACGCGGCGCTGAAGGAGATCGCGGATCGACTCGTCAGCTGCATCGGGGATCGAAACTCAGCCGCGCGCATCAGCCCGGGCCAATTTGCCTCGGTCCTGCCGTTCACCGGCGAAGCCGACGCCTTGGCAGGAATTCTCGACGAGCAATACCGTGCCTGGCTGGGGGAGCCCATAGAGGTGGCCGGGCACGAGGTTGCGTTGACCGCCCGGGCCGGCATCGCCATCTACCCTCACGACGGGGGCGATGCTGAAACGTTGCTGCGGAATGCGGAGGCGGCGCTGAAGCGTGCCAGTTCTCCCGGTGATCGCACCGTATTCTTCACCCAGGAGATCGGCGATCGGATCACCGAGCGGTTGTCGATGGAGACAAGACTTCGGCGGGCGCTCGCGAACGAAGAGTTCGTGCTGCACTACCAGCCCAAGGTCGACCTGGAGACGCGCAAGCTGGAGGGGCTCGAGGCGCTCATCCGCTGGCAGAGCCCGGAGTTGGGACTCGTCTCGCCGGTGAAGTTCATTCCGATCATGGAAGAAACCGGGTTGATCATCGACGTGGGCACCTGGGTGCTGCATCAGGCCTGTGTCGACCGCTGCGCCTGGTTGGAACAAGGATTGCCCGCTCCGCGCATCGCGGTGAACGTGTCCTCTGTCCAGCTGAGGCGGCCCGATTTCCTCGACTGCGTGCGCAGCGCACTGAAGCGCGCGACTCGCAATGCCATGATATTCGAGGCCTCGGGCGCCGGCATGGACATCGAAGTGACCGAAAGCCTGTTCGTCGAGAACGTCGAGGCCAACATGGCGAAGCTTCGTGCTGTTCGCAACCTGGGCGTTGAGATCGCCATCGACGATTTTGGGACGGGATACTCCTCGCTCGGCTATCTGGCCAAGATGCCGGTCGACAGCCTGAAAATCGATCGAACCTTCACCGCCTCCATGCTGGAAGATCCGGGCGTCACGACGCTCGTATCCACCATCATCACGCTGGCGCATTCCCTCAAGCTCAAGGTCACTGCCGAGGGCGTCGAATCCGAAGAGCAAGCCAAGATCCTGCGCTTGCTGCGGTGTGACCAGATGCAGGGCTACCTGATCAGCAAGCCGCTACCTGTCGCGGAAATCACCGTGCTTTTGTCCACGAAAGGATTCGTCGACGGGAACAGGGCCCGGTAGCCGCCCGGCCTCATCGGCTCTGCGGTGCTCGTGGCAGAACCGCCAGATCGCCGAAGCGGCTCTGCAGCCATGCAATCCCGGCGATGGCCGCGGTCTCGGTGCGAAGCACGCGCGGCCCGAGCGCTATGGGGGTGAATCCCGAGATCCGGAACGCCTCGAACTCCTCGGCATCGAAGCCTCCTTCCGGACCGACGGCCATCTCGACCGTTGCGCCGATCTGCACCGCGGGATCCAAGCCGGCCGCGCCGGGCTCGAGGATCAGACGAGCGCCGCCCGCCGCCGCGTCGCCCAAATGATGCATCAGGGGCCGCGGCGCCTCGATCACCGGCAGACGGTTGCGTCCACATTGCTCACACGCAGCGACGGCGATGCCGCGCCAGTGCTCCGCCTTGGACGCGGCCTGAGCGGCGTCGAGACGCACGACGCTGCGCCGGCTGATCACCGGCACGATACGCGAGACGCCGAGCTCGGTCGCCTTTTGCACGATGACATCCATCCGGTCGCCGCGCGCGATGCACTGTATCAGCGTGACGGCCAGCGGCGACTCGCGGTCGATCGGATGCGCCTCGCCCACCGAAGCGGTCACGCGCGCGCCGCGGATGCTCTCGACGGCTGCGGCGAACTCGTGCCCATCGCCGGCGAACAGCACGATCTCGTCGCCGATTCGCGCGCGCAACACCTTGGCGAGATGCTGCGCGGCCGGCGCCGGCAGCTCGATCACGCTTCCCGCGCTCAAGGGCGCATTCACGTAAACACGGTTCAACCGCATGCGGGGCGGGCAAGCTCGGGGCGGGCGGGGCGTTTCATATCGCGCGAATTGTCGCATATGCTAGGAGCCGGGAGTCCCCACGGCCGAAACGATGACATCCTTGCAAGCAGATCCGAGCAGCGGCGTGATGAGCGGCGCGCGCCAGGTCCCATCGCCGAATCGCGACGCCCGTCCCGCGGGGATTGCGCCGGATCTCATCGTCGTGCACGGCATCAGCCTGCCTCCGGGAGAGTTCGGCGGCCCCTGGATCGACCGGCTGTTCACCAACCGGCTGCCGGCCGATGCGCATCCTTATTTCGCCGAGGTTGCCGGGTTCACCGTCTCTTCCCATTTATGCATCGGCAGAGACGGTGCGCTGACTCAATATGTGAGTTTCAACGAGCGGGCATGGCACGCGGGCGTGTCCAGCTACGAAGGCCGCAGTGCCTGCAACGACTTCTCCATCGGCATCGAGCTGGAAGGCACGGATACCACCGCCTACGATGCCCGTCAGTATCGGGTGCTCGCCGAGGCCGTCGCGGCCCTTTGCGCAGCCTATCCCACCCTCTCGCCGCAGCGGTTGGTGGGGCATAGCGATATCTCACCGGGCCGCAAGACAGACCCGGGGCCTGGTTTCGATTGGCCTCATGCGCGCGTGCTCATCGACCAGGCCTGTCGGCAAGCCTATCGGACATAACGTGGCGAGTCGCCCTCCTCGAGCGAATCCGATCCCCGGCGCCCGACGCCGGTTGGCCCCTGGCGTGGGCACAACGTGATCGGAGTCACTTTTCCCGCCAGCAGAATTCGAGTCAAAAGCCGACATCCTGGGATGGACGGGCCATCCGTCGCGGTTCCCTCATGCGGAGGCCTCGTTGTTACGTTGGTTCGCGGACCTCCCGATCGAACGCAAGCTCCGGTTGGTGATCACCTTCCCGGCTCTGACGGCGTTTGCGATCGCATTGGGCTTGCATGTCGCGACCAACCTCGTGCACATGCGGGAGGACATGCAGAGCCGCGCCCTGCGGATTGCGGGCGGCTCCGGCGTGGAGGTCATCGAAGCGGCTGAAGCCGGCGATCGAGACGCCGCGCTCAAGGCGCTCAGCGCTCTGCGCAACGAGAGCTTCGTGGACGCCGTGGAGATCTCGCTTCCGGACGGCCGCAAGCTCGCCCGCTATCGTCGCGGGTCCGCCGACATCGAGCTCGAGCCGATCGTTCGCGGCGAGGCCGCGCCCGTACTGCCGGCTCCCGCAGCCTCCGATCCCGGCCAGCGGCCGATTCTGTATCTGAAGGCTGATGGGATTCACGTCACCGTCGCCGCCACCCAAAATGGCAAGCTCATCGGATGGGTCCACGTCGTCGCGCCGTTGAGCGCCGTCTATGACGACTGGCCCGGATATCTTTGGATGACTGCGGCCGCGATCGCGGCGGCGCTCTGCGGCGCATTTTGGTTCGCCGCGCGGCTGCAGCAGCAGATATCCGGCCCGATCGTCAATCTTGCCCAGACCATGCGCCGGGTGTCCTCCGAGGAGGATTACACGCTGCGCGTGGAAGGCTGCTCGCAGGACGAGATTGGCGCCTTGATCGATGGCTTCAACCAGATGCTCAACCAGATCCGGCAGCGCGATTCGCGTCTGGAGCGGTACCGGCAATTCCTGGAGCAGCAGGTCGAGGAGCGCACCGTGAATCTCGCCAACGCCAACCGTGAGCTGCAGCAGGCGATTGCTGAGGCAACCGGTGCGAAGGAGGCCGCGGAACGGGCTAGCAGCGCCAAGAGCGAGTTCCTGGCGAGGATGAGCCACGAGATCCGTACGCCGATGAACGGCGTGATGGGAATGGCCGAGCTCCTGCAGGGGACGGAGCTGTCTGGGCGCCAGCGGCGACTCGCGCAGATCATCACGCGTTCGGCCGAGGGGCTGCTCGAGATCATCAACGATATTCTGGATTTCTCGAAGATCGAAGCCGGCAAGCTCGAGCTAGAGACCATCGAGTTCGGATTGCGCGAGATCATCGAGGAGACCATCGAGATCCTGGGCGTCCGCGCTCGCGCGAAAGGCCTGGAGCTCAAGTGCGTGATCGAGTCCTCGGTGCCCGCCGCCGTGCGCGGAGACCCCGTGCGTTTGCGCCAGGTGCTGGTCAATCTGGCTGGGAACGCCATCAAATTCACCGAGTCGGGGGAGGTCACCGTGCGGGTGCGGGCCGTCGATGCGGGAGGGCAGCTGAGATTCGAGGTGACCGACACCGGCATCGGAATCTCACCGGATGCCCAAACTCAGATCTTCAGCGCGTTCAGTCAGGCGGATTCCTTCACCACGCGCAAATACGGCGGAACCGGACTCGGATTGGCCATTTGCCGACAGCTGGTCGGATTGATGGGCGGCGCAATCGGCGTGCACAGCGCGCTCAATCGCGGTTCCACCTTCTGGTTCGAGGTGCGGTTGGAGCCGGCGGCGGATCCTGCCGCGACATTCACGGCGGCGAGCAGCCTGTGGTCGCCGGACTCGAGGCAAGGCGCGGCGGTTCCCGGCACAGGACCCCTCATTCTGCTGGTCGAGGACAATGCGGTAAACCGCGAAGTCGCGGTCGGCATGCTCGAGAACCTGGGTTACAGAACCGAGTCGGCGGGCAACGGAATGCTCGCCCTGGAAGCGGTAAGCGAGGCGAGCTACGCCGCCGTCCTCATGGATTGTCAGATGCCGGTCATGGACGGCCTGACCGCAACCGCGGAAATCAGACGGCGCGAGGCCAAGACGGGCGGCGCTCGGCTCGCCATCATCGCGCTCACCGCGAATGCCATGGAGGGGAATCGCGAACGCTGCCTGGCGGCGGGCATGGATGATTTCCTCACCAAACCATTCACTCAACTCGAGCTTGCGACCATGCTCAAGAAGTGGGCTCCGGCGGGTGCGAGCGCGGAACGTGGCGAGGCGGCCCCGGGCCAGGCCCCGGCCGCGGCGCCGGCCGGCAATGGTTTCGCGACGCCGCTTGTCGATGCGGGCGTGTTGCGCGACATCTCCTCTCTTGGCCGGCCGTCCCTGCTGAACTCGCTCATCGAGCTCTACATACAGCATTCGCCTTCGCTGATCGGCGCGATCGAGACGGCGGCTCGCAACCGGCAGAAAACGGAACTTGCGGAAGCGATTCATACGCTCAAGTCGAGCACCGCGAATCTGGGCGGCACGCGGCTCGCGGCGCTCTTGAAGGAGTGTGAAGCGATGGTAAGCGGCGGACAGGTCGAGGAGTCGGCACTGCGGTTGCAGGGCATCCGCGCCGAATATCGCAACTTTTGCGATGCGCTCAAGCTGGAACAGTCGGCCACGGCGGCATGATGGACGGCACGATGGATAACTTGGTGGAATTGGATCAGGCGGCAACGATCTTGGTGGTCGACGATGACCCGGGTGCTCGGCTCCTGTTGAGCACGGCCTTGGAAATGGCCGGCTTTCGCGTCACGGCCGTGGCGGATGGACCGAGCGCGCTGGCCGCCTTCCGCGCCCAGCCTTCGGACTGCGTCATCCTGGACGTGGTCATGCCCGGAATGAGCGGGTTCGAGGCCTGTATTGCCCTGCGGGCGCTGCCCAATTGCCGCCACGTGCCGATCCTGATCCAGACCAGCCTGGACGATATGGAGTCGGTCAAGCGCGCCTACACCGCCGGCGCCACGGACTTTTCGTCGAAAGGCATCAACCCGATGCTGCTCGCACAGAGAGTGAAGTTCTTGGTGCGCGCGAAAAGGACCCAGGACCAGCTGCTCGCGAGCGAGGCGCGGGTCAGCTACCTCGCCTATTACGACGCCTTGACGGCGCTGCCCAATCGTCAGCGTCTGCGGCAGATTTTGGATGAGCAGGTCGCCTGGGCCGGGCGCGGCAAGCGCGGCGTCGCCGTGTTGATGATGGACGTGGATGACTTCTCGCGCATCAACGACACCCAGGGTCCGGCGGTGGGCGATGTGCTATTGAAGGAGGTCGCGAACCGCTTGCAGCATTGTCTGCGCGATTGCGAGCGCGCCGGTCCTGCATTGGACGACGTTACCCCGGAAAACGTCATCAAGGATTGGGTCGCGCGCACCGGCGGCGATGAATTCGGTCTGGTGTTGCCGGGCGTCGCGACCGTGGACGGCGCCGAACTGGTCGCGCGCCGAGTGCAGGGGGCGCTGGCACGGCCGTTCATGATCGGCGAACAGGAGGTGCCGCTGTCGGCCGCCATCGGGATCAGCATCTTTCCGCTCGATGCCTGCGGCGCGGAGATGCTGATCAACAACGCGGACGCGGCAATGCACCACGCGCAGAAGGCGCATCGCAGCGGCATGGAGTTCTTCAAGAAGTCGATCAGTACGCGGGCGGCGAAGCGGATGTCGCTCGAGGCAGATTTGCGCAAAGCCGTGGAACGCCGCGAACTCTCGTTGAGCTTTCAGCCGCGCCTGTCCCTCAAGGATCTCAACGTCGAGGCCGTCGAGGCGCTGTTGCGTTGGTCGCATCCGCAGCGGGGCATGGTTCCTCCGGATGAGTTCATACCGCTGGCCGAGCAGAGCGGCCTGATCGTGGAGATCGGCGATTGGGTGCTGCGCGAAGCCTGCGCGCAGGTGCGGCGGTGGCGCGATGCCGGCGCGAACGTCTGGCAGGTGGCCGTGAACGTGTCCGGCGTGCAGTTCCGCGACGGAAGCCTGGTGCGCCGCGTGGCTGACGCCATCGGCGCGGCCGGCATCGACCCGCGCATGATCGAGCTCGAATTCACCGAGGGCGCGCTCATCGAATATTCGACGGCGGTCAGCAAGGCGGTCAACGCCTTGAAGGAGCTCGGCGTGACCACGGCGCTGGACGATTTCGGAACCGGCTACAGTTCGATGTCCTATCTGAGGCATTTCCCAGTCGATACCTTAAAGATCGATCGCGTCTTCGTGCGCGACATCACGTCGAGACGTGCGGGCAATGCGCCGCTGGTCGACGCCATCATCGCCATGTCGAAGAGCCTCGGGCTCGCGACCGTTGCCGAGGGCGTGGAGACCGAGGCTCAATGGCAATACCTCAAGGACCGGGATGCGACGCAGGTGCAGGGCTTTTTGTTCTGCCGCCCGCTGCCGATCGCGGATCTGGAGCGCTGGCAAGCCGATTGGCTGCTGTCGCGGCGGCAGCGGGACGCGGGGGCGGCTTAGGTGCGCCATTATGCTCACTAGCATAGTTCCGCGAGGGATCGGCCCGGTATTGTCTTTGCTTGGGCGGACATTACCAGTCGTTCTGTTGCTTTGCACGACGCCAGCGCGTGCGCAAATCGCATCCGTTCAAACGACCGGTCTGTTCGGAACCACCGCCGGCACGAGCGTCACCTCCCCGGGATTCGCTTCCCGACCGACGGTCGGCAACACTTTGATTCTTCTGGTCTGGACCTGGACAGAGACCACCAAAGCCACCCTCAAGGTCTCCGACAACGCCGGTAATACCTACACGGAAGTGTCGCAAGCGCAGTTCTACGATTCAGGCGACAACTGGTATGAAACCGCTTCGGTGTATGCCGCGCCCATCACGGCGACGACGAGCGGCGCGGCGCTGACCATCGCTTTGCCAAACAACGACGGTGCGTCGCAAATCGAGGCGGTCGCGCTGGAGTACTCCGGAATAGGCGCGGTCGATCAGGCGAACGCGTTGACCGGCGTTACCGCAAACGCCACGGTCGCGACTGCTGCAGCCACGAAGTATCCCAATGAGCTCGTGGTGTCGGTGTTGGGCATCGAGAATCCGGCTGACGACTTCAGCTCAATCTCCGCAAGCTCCGGCTTCACCATCGTGGCTTATGACAACAACAATTCCGGCGACACTGCCGGGGCCGGGGCGGTCGAAATTGCGTCCACCGAAGCGGTTCAAAGCAACACCTGGACGGTCAATCCGGCCATGACGCAATGGGCGGCCGTGATTGCCACGTTCGGTCCCTCCAATGGCACGCCGAACCACTACGACGTGTCCACGCCCGGTACCGCGGTCAATTGCGCTCCCGCCGCCGTGACGGTCACGGCCCACACGAGTACCCATTCGGCGCTCGCGACTACCGACACCATTGCCCTGAGCACCAGCACCGGCCACGGTGATTGGACGCTCACGAGCGGCAAAGGGACGTTCACGGCCGGTGCCTCCAACGGCGGTACGGCAAGCTACACGTATGCGGTGGGCGATGATGGCACGGCGGTGTTTGCGCTGCGGGACACTTATCCGGAGACCGTGACGATCAATGTGACGGACGGCACCGTGACGGCCAAGTCCGGCACCGCGATGGCTTCAGAAGACAGCCCGCTCACGTTCGCGGCCTCGGGATTTCGGATCACGAACGGAGCCAATGTGGGTACCACGATCGCAACCCAAACGTCCGGCGTGACCTCGACCCAAGCTCTCGCGCTGCAGGCCGTGCAGACCAATACCTCCACCGGTGCCTGCACCGCGGTGTTCGCGAGCGGAGCCACCGTCAACGTCGGCCTGGCATATCAGTGCAACAATCCGACGGCGTGCGTCGCGGGGCAGACTCTCTCGCTCACCAATAACGGTGTGACCGCGAATCTTGCCTCCAATCCGGCCTCGGGTCTGACCAGCTACACCACCGTTGCGCTCAAATTCAGCACGGCAAACGCCGAGGCTCCCTTTGCGCTCGCCTACACGGATGCGGGACAGATCACCCTGGCCGCGAAGTATTTCATTCCGTTGGGAAGCGGCGCCGCCTCAGGCAACACCATGACGGGAGCCGGCCAATTCGTGGTGCAGCCGTACTCGCTGAAGCTCTCCAACATCAAGAGCACCAGCAGCGGCATCGCGAATCCCGGCGCGAGCACGGCCTCGGGCGCGGCGTTCATCGGCGCGGGCCAGCCCTTTACCGCCACCGTGACCGCGAGCAATTATCAGGGCAACGCCACACCTAACTTTGGTCAGGAGATCTCGCCCGCCAGCGTCGTGCTCACGCCGAATCTCGTGCTTCCGGCCAGCGGCCACAATCCCGCGATCAGCGGTGCGTTCGGCACCTACTCGAGCGGCAGCTCCACCGGACCCACGTTCAGCTGGACCGAAGTTGGCGTGATCACCTTGACGCCTGCCGTGACCAGCTATCTCGGCAGCGGCACGGTCACCGGCACGACCTCGGGCAATGTCGGCCGCTTCGTGCCGAACAATTTTGCCGTCGCCCTCAATACTCCGGTGTTCGGAACCGCGTGCAGCGCGGGCAGCTTCACCTATGTGGGTCAGCCCTTCACTTACATGGTCGCCCCCGTCATTACCGCCACGGCGCAGGCGCTGGGCGGCGCCACGACTCAGAACTACACCGGTCCGCTGATGCGCCTGGCGAATAGCTCACTGACCGGACGAACCTACACACCCACGCCGGTGAGCCCGGCACTGATGCTCACCGGCCTGCCGCCCACCTCGGCCGACCCCGCGATCGCCGATCTGGGTACCGGCCAGGTCACCCTCACCTTCGGCGCCGGCAGCGGCTTGAGCTTCGCGCGCGGCAGCGCGATCCCACCGTTCAGCGCAAACATCGCGTTGTCGGAAAATGTCATCGACTTGGATGGCGTGACCGCACCCAATCCCGTGACCTTCGGCGCGGGCAGCGGCATTTCGTTCAGCACCGGCGCCAACCAGTATTACGGCAGGCTCGCCCTACGCGACAGCTTGGGTTCCGAGCTTCTCGACCTGCCGATGTCGCTCACCACCCAGTTCTATGTCAACTCGGCCGCGGGCTTCACGACGAATACCGCGGATAGCTGCACCGTGGCGCCCGTACTGGCCTTCACGAGTTACCAATTAAATCTGAGTGCGGGCAAACTCTGCGTCCGCGACAGCGGCAGTCCCGGCGCTTCCGGTGTCGGCTGCGCCGCAGCGTCAGGCTCGCGCTACAATCCGACCGCGTCCGCCGGCAACTTTAATCTCATCCTCGCGGCACCCGGAAGCGGCAACAACGGCGCCGTGACCGTGACTGCCGCGTCGCCTTCCTACCTGCAGTATCTGTGGTCGGTGGGGTCGGGCGTGACCGCCGCTCCCTACGGCATGGCCACGTTCGGCCTGTTCCCCGGTTCCGCCTCGCGCATCCATCAGCGCGAGGTTTATTGAGTGCGAGGTCAGCCCGACCCGGGGTAGGAGCGAAATAGGGCCTGGCGCGTGAAGTTCAGATGCTGGAAAGAGCCTCCTGCAGTGTCGCTGACATGCCGGGCGATTGCGCCGTTCGCTGTCAGGTCCCTGATCGTTTCGGGCCGATCCGATACGAAGCGCCACGGCGTCGGGACATCTGGGTCGCCTTCGGCTGCGGTGGCAATGGCGAGCGCCGATCGGAGCGTCTGCCGCGGGGGCGAGTACACCACAACCGACTCGTGTACCAAGCCCGCATCGGCCACCTGCAGGGCAGCGCACAAGCGGATCTTCGCGCCCGCATCGAGCGCGTCCGCAGCTCGCAATCCGCGGATATCTTGCTGCGTCACGCTGCTCAACGCGCCGTCGCTGCCCTGCAGGAGCGGTCGATCTGCGGCCCAGGCTTCGGGCGGACAGAGCTTCGTTTCAGGGTTCAACTCGATCAACGGATTGACTTCGGCCGGATAGATCCGGCACACGAGCGGGCGCTCGCGATATATCCCGCAACGAAAATCGGCCAAAAGATTCGGACAAGGCCCTGTGACATCCGCAACCAACATGGCGATGACGCGTGCCGGCATGGAGCCGCTCATTACGGCGAACGACCTGCGCTCGAAGTGGGCCGCTCGCGGATCCTGGTCGGTCAACCGCGCAGGCCACGGCGACGCCTCGCAGATCAATTGAACCTGGTGACCGCGGTCAAGCCAGGCCATCGCTTCTGCGACGGTCAGCGGAATTTTCAAGTCCCGACAACACTTCCCGCATCGAGTGCAATTGAAATGGATGCTCAAGCCTCTCCCATGGGTTCGTTACTGCCCCGCAGCGATTCGGGGGTCATTCTACTTGAAGCCGCTTGAGGTCTTAGCGATCCAGCGCCAGCGACGTGCGTGCAGCGCGTACCTCGCGCTCGCTGACCGGCGGCGCAGCGTGGCTCCAGCTGTTGCGGATGTAAGTGACCACTGCCGCGACCTGCGCGTCGGTCAACTGCCAACCGAATGCGGGCATCTGCGGGCCGGTCGGCTCCTCGTCGGTGGCGGCCGTTTCGGCTCCCTGCAGCACCACTCGGATGAGCGTGGTGGGCTCGCGCGAGGCAACGGAAGGTGCGTGCGCAATATCCGGAAACAGATAGGGGACGCCTGAGCCGTCGGCCTTGTGACAGGCCGAGCACGCGTCCCAGTAGATGGCCGCGCCCGCCGTCATGACCGGATCGCCGCCGGCCAGCGGACGCGAAGCTTCGCGTTGTGCGGGGAGCCCCTTGAGATATTCCGCAATGGCCTGAAGGTCCGCCTCCGTCCACCGCGAGCTCGAGTCCACGACTTCCTCGCCCATCGGGCCCGAGGCCGCCGAATATTTATTATGACCTCCCTTCAGATACTCCACTATATCAGTGGGCGACCAGCGGCCGAGGCCCACATCCTCGCTGTCGGTAATGTCCGGAGCAAACCAGCCTTGCAAGGCATATCCCTGATAGGCGTGTTTCAGCTCGTCTCCCCCGAGCGAGGTTTTTGGCGTATGGCACGCGCCGCAATGTCCGGGACCTTCGACCAGATAAGCGCCGCGATTCCACTCGGGCGACTTCGAGGCATCCTCGCGGAACTCTCCCTCCTTGAAGTACAGGGCGTCCCAGACAGCCATGAGCGACCGCATCTTGTAGGGAAACGGCAGCTGATTGGACATCACCTCGTGATGCGCGGGCGGAACGGTATTGAGATAAGCGCGTATCGCCAGCACATCATTGCGCGACATCTTGGTGTAGTACGGATAGGGCATCGCGGGGTACACCCGGCTGCCGTCCGGCATGCGTCCCCCTCGAATCGCCGCGTCGAACTGCGCATCGCTCCAGGTGCCGATACCCGTGGCGCCGTCGGGGGTGATATTGGAAGCCCGGAGCATCCCGAAGGGTGTCTCGATCGGCCGGCCGCCCGCGAAAGGCGTGCCATCTGCGCCCGCATGGCATGCCACGCAATCCGCGACTCGTGTGAGATAGCGTCCGCGCTCGATTTGCGCGAAGTCCTGCCGATCGGAGGCGCCGAATGTCGCACCCTGCACCCGGGCGGAGCTGGAAAGCATGAGCCACGCCAGTAAGGCCACGAGCGAGACGCGCGCGGCGCTCGTGCTCATGCATGCACCAGCGGCCCGGGATTCTTGAGATAACGGCTGCGGATGGCTTGAGCCGACCAGAACGCGAGCGCGGCCAGCGTGCCGGTGGGGTTGTAGCCGGCGTTTTGCGGAAAGTTGCTCGCTCCCATCACGAACAGATTGGGAACGTCCCAGCTTTGAGAGTACCGGTTGACCGCACTGGTCTTGGGATCGGTTCCCATGATCGCCCCACCGCACAAGTGGGTGGTCTGATATTCGGTCACGTCGTACGGTGCCTTGCGATAAATCTTGTGCACCTGCTGCGCGCCCATCGCATGGAATACTTCAGCGAACTTGTCGGTCAGAAACGCATTCTGCTTGATCTCGTTATCATGGAAATCCATGGTGATCCGGGCGAGCGGCCGATTGAAGCGGTCGCGGTAAGTCGGATCGAGGTCCATGTAGACATCGCGGTAGCTGTACATGCTGCCGTGCACGCCCGTGCCGGGCTTGAGCGCACTGAGATAGTTGTCACGGACGGCGTCCTTCCATTTCGCACCCCATCGCGGCGTTCCCGGGGGAACCGGCGTGGTCTGAATGGGGCGGCCGCCGGTCTGGACCTGGCCCATGTAGCCGCCGCCGACGAAGCCGTGGGGACCGTGATCGAAATTATCGCCGTTGAACTCATCGATGCACATGCCGATCGCACCGGAGGCAATGAAGGGGTTGAAGTTGAACTTGGATTTGTCGAAGAAGCTTTCCACGTCTGAGATGGTCTGATGGGTGAAATTGCGGCCGACCACTCCCTTGTTGGAAAGCGGGTCATAAGGAGTTCCGATCTTCGACAAGAGCAGCAGCTGCACGTTGAATATCGTGAAAGCGCTCAAGATCACGAGGTCGGCCGGCTGCTCGTATTCGTTGCCGCTCGCGTCGACGAACGTAACCCCCGTTGCCCGCTTGCCGGTCGAATCGGTGTTGATGCGGGTCACCTCGCACAAATCCCGCGCCTCGAAATTCGCCTTGCGCATCAGCACCGGCAGGAGCGTCGTCTGGGGACTCGCCTTGGAATAATTGCCGCAGCCGAACCACTCGCAAAAGCCGCAATAGGTGCAAGGCCCCATGCGCACGTTCAGCGGATTGGTGTAGGCCTGCGACAAGTTTCCGGAGGGTTGAGGAAAGGGCTTGTAGCCCAGTTCCGCCGCCGCCTTGCCGAACAGCGCGTGACTGAATGGCTGCTGCTGAGCCGGCGTGGGATAGGGGCGTGAGCGCGGGCCTTCGAAGGGATTGCCGCCCGGTTGGATCTGGCCGTTCAGGTTGCCCGCGGTTCCGGAGGTGCCGCACAGATACTCGAACCGGTCGTAGTGCGGCTCGAGATCGTCGTAGCTGACCCCCCAATCCTGGATGCTCATGTCCTGGGGCAGGAATTTTGCGCCATAACGCTGCGTCAAATGCGTTCGCAGCACGAAATCCGAAGGCAAGAACCGCCATGTCTCCGCATTCCAGTGCACGCCGCCGCCGCCGACGCCGTTCGGCGGCATGAACGCGCCCCAGCTGCGAATGGGCAGCGCGTTCTGATCCATTTTATTGCGGAAGGTGAAGGTGGTTTGGGCGGGCTGCAAAAAGAGCTCGTGGCGAATGCGATAACGCAGCTCGTCCTGCGCGTAGTTGGGCGCGAAGTTGGTCGCGGTATTGCGCCAAGGTCCGCGTTCAATGGCGATGACGTCGAGCCCGGCCTCGGTCAGCTCGTGCGCGAGGATCGAGCCCGTCCAGCCGAGCCCGATGATGACGACATCCTTCGCGGGCAGCTTCGTGGTCATACGCTCATGCTTGTTTCGGCGTCCAATCGGGGCGGCCGGCAATGCTTACTGGGGCGTGCGGATATCGTTCGTTGTGCCGCCCGATCCAATCGCGGTAATCGTAATGTGCTCCCGGATAGCCGATCATTTTCCAGCCGCACATGTCCTTGTTACCGCCGTAGATCGGATCGGCGAAGAAGCCCTCCTGCATGTTCTTGAGCAGCATGCCGAAGAAGGCTTTGCCGTCGCTTCCCTCGAGTTGCACGCTGCCCGCCTCCAGGCCGCTCAGCAGCTGATCCTGCCGCCCGGCAGGCAGCTCCGCGAAGGGCTTGCCTTCCTGCGCGCGACAATAGCGATCGAGCGCGGCGAGCGATTTACGGTAGGCCACGGCCGGCGGATCCGGCGATTGGGGGCCCTGTTGCTGGGTACCCGTGACGAACGGGGCCCTTGTATAGAGATCCGCGCTGGTGCCGAAAGAGCCGATCAGCTGCCGATCAATATAGACGGCGCAGCCTGCGTCCTTTCCGCCGGGCGTGTTCGGATCCGGAGGAATGATGCGGTCGGCAATGGCCTCGACGGCGGCTGCCTCGTCCGCTGTGAAAAAGAGCCAGCCTGATTGGGTGATCGGCTGCGGAGGCGATCCCGCATTCGCATGCCACGGAAGCTGGCCGCGCACCACGCCGGCTTTGGAGGCCGCATCCCCGATGAGCACGAAAGCCGTGCCTAGTAAAACGTCGCGGCGGCTGGGAGGGGCCATTGGGGCGTAGGACACATATTCTTAGGGAGACAAGCGCGATCCTACGAAGCAACCGACCGGCGCGCTGTAGGCGGAGCGCGCGCGACTCCGTAGGAGAAACGAGGGCCGGGATGCGCCGTGCTAGCGGCGCCGCCACAACACCTCGCTGCCCGATTCATTTCGCGCCAGCACCCGGGCGATGACGAACAGAAGATCCGACAAACGGTTCAGATACTTGAGCGCATCGGGGGCGATTGACTCGACGCGGGCGAGCGACCAGCAGCGGCGCTCCGCGCGGCGGCAGATGGTCCGAGCCATGTGACAGGCGGCCGCGGCCGGGCCGCCCCCGGGTAAAATGAAATCCTTGAGGGCGGGAAGCGGCTCGTTGAAGCCGTCGAGCTCGCGTTCCAGCCGCTCCACATAGGCCGGCACGATCATGCGATGCCCGGGGATGCAGAGCTCGCCGCCCAAGTCGAACAGATCGTGTTGCACCTCGGTGAGGCAGGTCCTGATCGCATCGGGAAGCGTGGGAACCGCGAGCACGAGCCCGATCGCGCTGTTGGCTTCGTCGACGCTCCCGTATGCCTCCACGCGCAGACTCTCCTTCGATACGCGCGCGCCATCCCCCAATCCGGTGGTTCCATCGTCGCCCGTGCGGGTATAGATCTTGCTCAGTCGGTTGCCCATGATGCCGTGCTCTTCCGCGGTGATTCGCACTGCGACGGTAGCATAACGGCGGGACTGCAAAAATCGGCGCCTCGCTTGCGCCAAAACTGCCTAGAATTGCCACCACTTTCCCCGGAGGAGATCCGCGTCACATGAGTCCCTCGCTGGAACTGAAGGCGGCGATAGATGCGTCGGAAGAAGCCTCGAAAATCGCCCTGTCGCTGTACCGGCACAACCTCGAGGTTCGCATCAAGGAAGACAAATCCCCGGTGACCGAGGCCGACGTGCGCTGCGAGATCGCGATCCGAGAGATCCTTGAATCCCGATTTCCCTCCTACGGCTTTTACGGCGAGGAAACGGGCGCGCGGGATGCCGGCGCGGAGAACCTCTGGCTGGTCGACCCGATCGATGGCACCAAGGCATTCGTGCGCGAGTATCCTTTCTTCTCGACTCAGATCGCCCTGATGCGAGCCGGCGAGATCGTGCTGGGCGTCTCGAGGGCGCCCGCGTACGGAGAACTGGCCTACGCTGAACGCGGCGGCGGAGCCCATCTCGACGGCACGCGGATATCCGTTAGCCGAACCGCCGCCCTCGGCGCCGCGGCGCTCTCAGCCGGCAATCTGAAGTCACTGGCATCCGGCCGCCAATGGCCGCGCTACGGCCGGCTGGTGGCCGCGGTCAATCGCATCCGAGGTTACGGTGATTTTCTGCACTATCATCTGCTCGCCGCGGGCAAGATCGACGCGGTGGTGGAGACGGACGTGAACATACTCGACATCGCGGCCTGCGCCGCCATCGTGACCGAGGCGGGAGGACGTTTCACGGAGCTCGACGGCGCGCCGTTGACGCTCGCATCGAGGACTGTGCTTGCGACCAATGGTTTCATGCACCCGCTGGTGCTGCAGGCTCTCGACGAAGACGCGGAGTTTCCCTGACCGCCGCCTATTTTCGCCAACGAATCTCGATCGCGGTCGCGGGCCCGATGACGACCTCGTCTAGGCCCGAGGGCTGTTCCCACGAGGTGGCGGAGAGCATGCGCCGGCCCGCCATCAACTCGGCGAATTTCTGCGGATAGAGGGGCGACTGGCGCGGATCGCCATAACCGTCGGGGAAGACGGGCGCGTCGTTGACAGGGTCGTACTTGTCGGTCGCACCCAGGGTGTGCAGCAACTCGTGTGCGATCACCATGCTGTTGCCGCCGTCCATCGCCGGCACGGCGAATGCGTTGACCACGCCGATCAGGCCCTTCTCGATGCCGAGCGAGTGCGGCACGACCGGCGATAGCGCCGGGTCGTGATACAGCACGAACATGCGAACATCCTCGGGATCCTTGACGTGCCCGCTCATCCGCCAGGCCCAATATCTCAGTCGAAGACTCCAAAGCGCGGTCGCCGGCAGGGAGGCTCCGGGCGAGCGCACCGGCGGCTGCTCGCGAAGCTTCGGCCGCAGCCGCGTCTTGATGGGCTCATCGAGCCCGAGTCGATAGCGCGCGGCCTCGGTTGCGAAGAATTGGTCGATGGGCCGAAACCGCATCGCATCGAGACCCGCCACGTAGGCGCGGGTCACCGGGCTGTCGTCCGCCGCAATGGGGTAGATGGCGACGTACAGCGGTTGCCGCCACGCGACGCTGCGCAACCGATCCTCGCAGGTGGTGACGCTGACCAACAGCAGGACTGCGAGCAGAATCGCGATGCGTACCGAGCGCCACGGGGTGCGTTGGGCCGCCGGCGGGGGTCTCGTAGGGGTCACGAGGCGCGTTGGCGCGGGCTCAATCGGCAGATTCGACGCTGAGCTCCGCGACCTCGCCGTCGACGGCGACGTAGGAGACGGCCATGGGTTTGCAGCACACCGGACAGTCCTCGATATAGGACTGTTCCTCCACCGACAAGTCGAGGGTGAGTTCGATGGTCTCCCAGCAATGCGGGCAAGTCGCCTGATGTCCGCGGAGCAGATCCATGAGCCGCTACGGTTGCAATCGCTGCACGGTCCAAGTGGGCGCTCCTCCCCCACCCTCGAGGCGCGTCCAGCGCGCGCGCTCGTGAATGCGAAATTCCCCCTCCACCCAAAGCTCGACGGCATCGATCTTGAGGCGAAATCCTCCCCAGTGAGGGGGGCGCGGCACCTGCGCCACGACCGTCTCGGGTTCGGGGGTGCCGGGGCCGCCATACGGGATGCCGAAGCGGCGTGCCGCCGCGGCGACGTTCTCTCCGATGGTGCCGCGCGACTCGATCGGCTCGCTCTGACGGCTCGCCCATGCCCCGAGACGGCTTTGCCAGGGGCGGGAATCGAAATAGGCGTCGCTGACGCTCTCGGGCACGCGTTCGACGTGCCCCTCGGCGCGCACCTGGCGATGATGATGGTCCCAATGAAAAACCACGGCGGCACGCGGATTGGCCTTCAGGTCGCGTCCCTTATGGGACTCATAGTTCGTGTAGAAAACGATGCAGCCCTCTTCGGGGACGATCTCCTTACAGAGCAACACCCGCGCGGAGGGTTGGCCTTGCCCATTCACCGTGGCGAGTACCATGGCGTTGGGATTGGGCTGTGCCGCATCGGTCACTGCTTCGGCCAACCAACGCGCCGCGATCTCGAGCGGGTTTGCCGGCAACGGGTCGGGCAACGTTTCGGTCCACAAAGGCTTTATGCTTGTATTCATAACCGAATGGTAGCCGCGGCGGGGTTCTGGCGATAGCCGCCCGGACGGTGGATGCAACAACAGGGGATTGATTCTCAGATGAATTTGGATGAATTGCGATCCGAGCTCACCACGCTCGATGCTGAAATTCTGGCGCTCGTTGCGCGCCGTCAGGCGTTGAGCGGAGAGGTTGCAGCCGTCAAGCGCGCAACCGGCCTGGCGACCCGGGACTTCGCGCGCGAGCGCGAGGTGATCCTTCGCGGCCGAACGGCCGCCGAACGGCTCGGCCTCGAGCCCGATCTGGCGGAATCTCTTTTGAGGCAGCTGATCCAATCCTCGCTCGCCACCCAGGAACAAGCGCGTGTTGCGGCGCAAGGTCAGGGCAGCGGCAAGCGTGCGCTGGTGATCGGCGGCCGCGGCAAGATGGGCGGGTGGTTCTGCGATTTCCTGGCATCTCAGGGTTTTCAGGTCACGATCGCCGATCCTGAGGGCGGGCTGCCGGGATTCGACCAACTCGCGGATTGGCAGGACCATCCGCTCGACTCCGATCTGATCGTGCTGGCGACACCGCTGAGTGCCACCGCGGACATCCTCAAGCGCCTGGCGATGCGTGCTCCGCGCGGGCTGATTTTCGACCTGGGCTCATTGAAAACACCGCTCCGGGCCGGGCTCGATGCGCTGGTCAAGGCCGGTTGCCGGGTGACATCGGTCCATCCCATGTTCGGACCCGACACTCAATTGCTGTCCGGCAGGCATGTCATCTTCATCGATCTCGGCGACAAGGCGGCGCTGCAGGAAGCACAAGCGCTGTTCGCACCCACCATGGCGGAGCGTGTGGTGATGGGATTGGACGAGCATGACCGTTTGATCGCGTACGTGCTGGGCCTGTCCCACGCGCTCAATATCGCGTTCTTTACCGCGCTTGCGAACTCGGGAGAGGCGGCGCCGCGCCTGGCGAGACTGTCGAGCACCACCTTCGATTCGCAGATGGAGGTCGCGAGCCGCGTGGCGGCCGAGAGCCCGGAACTGTACTTCGAGATCCAAAGCCTGAACGAATACGGCGCGGAGTCGCTGATGGCGCTGCAAGAGGCGGTCGCGCGACTGGTCACGGCGGTGAGATCCAAAGATGCGGACGCGTTCACTGCACTCATGCTTCGAGGAAGAGCATATTTCGACGTACGCGCTCAAGCGCGCGGGGGCTGACCCCCAGGGATAACACGGCATGAGAAGGGCGCCGACCGGTGGATGACATCATTCAGGAAAATGAAACGCTCAAGAAGCGGCTCACGGAATTGACCGCCGAGGCGGCCAACAACGAGTCGATATTGAAGCGAACTCAGGCGCGCGAGCTCTCATTACTGCGTGCCGACGGGTTGCCGCAGCTGCTGCACGCCCTGGTCGACGGTCTGAAGGAATCCTATTCGCTGGACGTGGTGAGCGTCGTGCTGTTGGATCCTCAGCACGAAATCCGCCATTTGCTCGTTGCGGGCGGAGACCGGCCCGAGGAATTCAAGCAGATCTTTTTCGTCGATTCGCTGATCAGCCTCGCGCCGCAACTCGCCGCGCTGCACAGGCCCTGGCTCGGCCCCTTCGTCGGCGCAGACCATCACCTCTTGTTTCCAGGCAATCCCCATCTGAAAAGCGCAGCTCTCGTGCCGCTGCCCCGCAAGGACCTGTCCACCGGGGCACTGTGTTTCGGCAGTCGCGACCCGACCCGGTTCACGCGCCACCATGGCACCGACTTCCTGTCGCACTTGGGCGCCGTCGCCGCCGTGTGCATCGAAAACGCCGTGAACAGGACCCGGCTGCTGCGCGCGGGAATCACCGATTTCCTGACCGGGTGGCACAACCGCCGGTACTTGCAGCAACGCTTGAAGGAGGAGCTGGCGCGCACCCAGCGGCGCGCGGGGAGCATCGCGTGCTTGATGATGGACATCGATCACTTCAAGGGAATCAACGACGGCTACGGACACCTGGCGGGCGACATCGCGCTCAAGGAGGTCGCGCAGCGGGTCGAGTCGCAGATTCGCAGCATGGACACCGCGGCGCGTTTCGGCGGCGACGAGCTCGCCATCTTGTTGCCTGACACCGGCGCCGCCGAGGCCGCGAAGCTCGCCGAGCGCATCCGCGAATGCATCGCGGCGCAGCCGATCGCGCTCACCGCGCAGGTCGAGCGTAACTTGACCGTTTCGGTGGGCGTCGCGGCGCTCTCGCCGGGGCGGCATGAAACCGACCTGAAAGCGGCCGCGGACCGGCTCATCGCCGATGCCGATGCCGCGCTTTACCGAGCCAAGGCATTGGGCCGAAACCGTGTGCAAGTGGGAGCCGGCTGAGGGCACAATGAGCCATGCCCGACACCCACGCCAATGACTACATCGACCGGCATGGCTTTCGAGCCAATGTCGGCATCGTATTGACCCGCGGCAACGGGGAGCTGTTTCTCGGCGGACGCGTGGGTGGCCGCGGCTGGCAGTTCCCCCAAGGCGGCGTCAACCGCGGCGAGCAGGTGGAAGATGCGCTGTTTCGGGAGTTGACCGAGGAGATCGGTCTTGGGTCCGGCGACGTGGAGGTGCTCGGCTCGACTCGCGGATGGCTGCGCTATCGACTCCCCCGGCAATACGTGCGCGACCGCTGCATCGGCCAGAAGCAGCGCTGGTTCCTCTTGAAGCTCACCGCCGACGAGGCGAAGTTTCGCTTCGACAGCACCGATCAGCCGGAATTCGATCGCTGGCGATGGGTGGACTTCTGGACGCCGGTGCGCGAAGTGGTGTATTTCAAGCGCCGCGTGTACGTGCGTGCGCTGCACGATCTCGGCAAGCTGATATTCACCGAGGGCTTGCCGTCCTATCCGGAATGGTGGGCGGGACTCAACATCCCGGCCGCGAAAGCCAAAGCCGGTTGACCCGAGGCTGCCGCGAACTCAGGGCTTGACGACCGCCAAAATGACGATGCCCATCAACAAGAGCGATGGCAGCTCGTTGAACATGCGGTACCACCTGGATGTGCGTACGTTGCGGTCCTGCGCGAATGCGCGGGTGAACTTGTAGCAATACAAATGGTAGATGATGAGCAGACCCACCAGTATCAGCTTGAAATGCAGCCAGCCCATCGCAAGGTACGCGGGCACCGCGATCAGCATGGCGATGCCCAATGCCAAGGTGGCGCATGCACCGATCGTCATGATCGCGAACAGGCGGCGCTCCATCACCTTGAAGCGCTCCACGCCGATCGCATCACGGGCGTCGGCGTGATACACGAACAGGCGCGGCAGGTAGAACAGCCCGGCGAACCAGGTTACCAGCGCGATCACATGAAAAGCTTTCAGCCACAGCAACAGCAAGGGTCGTTCCCCGGACACAAAGGCGGATCATAGCGTGGCGGACCTGTTCGGAAAACTCGTGGTGCGGGCGGCGCCCAGAAGGCACGCCTGGTTGTTGGCGGGTATCGTGCTCGCGTTGCTGTTTGCGGTGTACGCCATATTCGAGTTCGGCCGCTATGAGGCGGGCTTTCGGGTGATCGACTCGGTGCGCGGCGCATTGGCGGCGAGCTCGCGCATCCGGGCGCTCGAGGCGGAGAATTCACGGCTGCACACGCAGCTCGAGGCTGCGGACGTGGCGCGTCGAGTCGACCAGGAGGGCTACAAGCAGGTGCAGCGCAGCCTCGGCGACATGCAGAGCCAGATCGCCCGGCTCAATCAGGATCTTTCCTTCTATCGCGGATTGGTGCAGCCCGATTCCCTGGTTCACGTCAAGGTCCAGCAGATGCAGATCGTGCCCGAGCCCGCCGAGGGGCAATTCCGCCTCAAGTTCGTGCTCATGCAGACCGGTAAGCCTGACAAGGAGATTTCGGGAAGCTCATCGATCGTGATCGATGGCCTGCAAGGTGCCAGGCCGCAAAGCCTCAAATTCGCGGAGATCTCGCCCAACCGGCACGAGAGCCTGGCATACTCTTTTCGCTATTTCGAGGACTTCGACGAGCTCGTTCGGCTGCCGAAGGGATTCGCGCCGACCCGGATCGGGGTCGAGCTGCACACCGGCAAGGATCAAAGTCGCGGGTTCCGGCAGGCATTCGCCTGGAAGGCGCAGGGAATGTCGGTCGAGATGGAGGCCAACGGCGGCACTACGCCCAAGGAAAGTGCGGATGTTCAAACGGAAACCGAATAACAACGCGACGGTCGACACGCTGATCGGCGTGAAAACCCGTATCAATGGCGACGTTGAATTCGCGGGCGGCTTCCATCTGGACGGCCATATCAATGGCAACGTCACCTGCGACGGCGCGGCCGATGCGTTCTTGTCCGTGAGCGAGCACGGCTGCATCGAAGGGTCGGTGTACGCCCCGAACGTGCTGCTCAACGGCACCGTCAAGGGCAACATCGATGCCACCGCCCGGGTGGAGCTCGGTGCCAAGGCGAAAGTGCTCGGTAATGTCGCCTACACGGTCATTGAAACGGCCGTTGGCGCCCAAATAAGCGGAAAATTGATCCATCGGGGCGTCGTCTCCGCCCCCAAGGCCCCTGAAATCGCGGAAGGCGAACCCGGGTCGCAAACTTAGCGCCTTTGCTTTGATTGACGCGGGGTGCCGAGTAGACTATGTCCATGAACGCCACTTCCGAATCTGCCGTCACCGAGGCTGCCCCGCCGCCGCCGCCCGATGTTCTCGTCTTCACCGATGCCGCCGCCGGCAAGGTGGGTGAATTGATCCGCGAGGAAGCCAACCCGAACTTGAAGCTGCGGGTCTTCGTATCCGGCGGCGGATGTTCGGGTTTTCAGTACGGATTCACGTTCGACGAGAAGATGGAAGAGGGCGATTTCTGCGTCGAGAAACAAGGCGTGCAGCTCCTCATCGATCCGATGAGCGCGCAGTACCTGATGGGTGCGGAAATCGATTACAAAGAGGATCTGCAGGGCGCGCAGTTCGTCATACGCAATCCGAACGCCAAGACCACCTGCGGGTGCGGGTCCTCATTCTCGGCATAACGACAACCGCCCGAGACGACAACTAGATGAGCGGGGGTCGTGTCGTTCCCGACGTACTTGCAGCGGTCGATCTGGGCTCCAACAGTTTTCATATGGTGGTCGCGCGCTACTCGCACGGCCAGCTGGTCATTCTTGACCGGCTGCGCGAGATGGTGCGGCTTGCCGCAGGCTTGAACGACAGCGGTCGGCTCGACGATGCGGCCACCGATCGGGCGTTGCGCTGTCTCGAGCGCTTCGGCCAGCGGCTCCGCGCCATGCGTGCCGACAGCGTTCGCGTGGTGGGGACCAATGCGCTGCGCCGGGCGAAGCGCAAGCGCTGGTTCCTCGAACGTGCACGCGCGGCGCTCGGACATCCGATCGAGATCATTTCCGGCCTCGAGGAGGCCCGGCTGATCTATTCGGGTGTGGCGCATACCAGCCCGATGAGTCCGGACAAGCGCCTGGTGATCGACATCGGCGGCGGCTCCACCGAAGTGGTCATCGGCGAGGGCTTCAATCCGCTGTTGCTCGAGAGCTTGTCGGTGGGTTGCGTGGGGTTGACCACGAGCTTTTTCGACGACGGCCGCATCTCGGAGAAGCGCTTCGAGCGGGCGCGCACCGCGGTCAGGCTCGAGCTCGAGCCCATCTTCGAGGCCTACAGAAAGCTCGGTTGGCTGCAGGCATTCGGCAGTTCTGGAACGGTCCGGGTGATCGGCGACGTCGTGCGCCGGTTGAACCCCGATTCACCGCGCATCACGCTCGACCATCTGCGATCGCTGTCCCAGCGCGTGATCGCGGCGGGGCATGTCGATGACCTGGATCTCGAAGACATCGATGCCGAGCGCGCCCCGGTGTTTCCGGCGGGTCTCGCGATACTCCTGGAGATCGTCGAAAGCTTCGGCGTCGATCGCATCCGCGTGGCGGAAGGAGCGATGCGCGAGGGATTGCTTTACGACCTCATGGGCCGTCTCACCGACGAGGATGCCCGCGTGCGCAGCGTCCGCGCCATGGAGCAGCGTTACCACGTCGACTCGCTGCAGGCCGATCGCGTCGAAATCACCGCCGTGAATCTGCTGCAGCAGGTGGAATCGGAGTGGGGGCTCGAGGATCCGCTCGCCGAATCGATGCTGCGATGGGCCGCGCGTCTGCACGAGAGCGGGCTCGACATCGCTCACTCCAAGTATCACCGGCACAGCGCCTATCTGCTCGAGCACGCCGACATGCCCGGGTTTCCGCGCGAGGAGCAACTCCTGCTCGCCGGCCTCGTGGGCGGTCACCGGCGGCAGTTATCGTTCGAGGCGCTGGAGGACCTGGTGCCTCCGTGGGATCGGCACGCGGAATTTCTGATCGTGCTGTTGCGCCTGTCGGTGCTGCTGCATCGCGGCCGCAGTCCGCAGCCGCTGCCGGAAGTGCGGATGCAGGCCAAGGGCCGCAATTTGAGCCTGGAGTTGCCGCAAGGCTGGATGAAGGAGCATCCACTCACACTCGAGGATCTCGAGCAGGAGCGGGCGTATCTCAAGGACGCCGGTTTTCGACTGAATTTGAATCGCGCCTCCGCCGAGGCCGCGGTCAAAGCGCAATGACGGCGCGCAAGCTGCAAACGCGTTGACGCTGGAGCGCTGCGTTACGGTTCGATGAACGCGACCCGCTCGTCGTACAGGCTCAACAGGCGCGCCTGCGCCGAGTGATTTCCCGGTCCGCTGGCGCGCAGATACTCTCCGTTGGACGACATCTCCCATGCCTGGCAATCGTCGGCCAGGTAGAGATTCAAGTCCTCGATCACACGCGCCCTGAGCTCCGGCGCCTCCACGGGGAAGGCGACCTCGATGCGGCGGAACAGATTGCGGTCCATCCAGTCGGCGCTGCCGCAGTACACCTCGATCTCGCCGGCATTCTCGAACTGATAGACGCGAGAATGCTCGAGGAACCGGCCCACGATGGAGCGGACCCGGATGCGCTCGGAGACCCCGGGGACGCCGGGCCTCAAGCAGCACACTCCACGCACGATGAGATCGATCTCCACGCCCGCGCGCGAGGCGCGATACAGGGACTGAATGATGGTCGGCTCGGTGAGCGCGTTCAGCTTCGCCACGATGTGTGCGGGCTTGCCGGACCGGGCGTGCTGCGCCTCGCGCTCGATCTTGGAGGTGAGCGCCTGATGCAGACTGAAGGGTGCATGCAGAAGCTTGCGCAGGCGCGGAACCCTTGTCAGGCCGGTGAGCTGCAGAAAGATCTCGTGGATGTCCTCGCCGATCGACTCTTCGGCGGTCAGCAAGCCGTAATCCGTGTACAGGCGCGCGGTCTTGGCGTGGTAGTTGCCGGTGCCGAGATGGCAGTACCGCCTGAGGCCCTTCTCCTCCCTGCGCACGACCATGACCAGCTTGGCGTGCGTCTTGAATCCGAATACGCCGTACATCACGTGCGCGCCGGCCTCCTGGAGCTTGTTCGCCAGCTCGATGTTCGCCTCCTCGTCGAAACGGGCCCGAAGCTCGATGATGACGGTCACGTCCTTTCCAGCCTGCGCGGCTTCGATCAGCGCGCCGACGATGGCCGAGTCGCTGCCTGCCCGATAGAGCGTCTGCTTGATGGCGAGCACCTGCGGGTCACTCGCAGCATGCCGGATGAAATCGGTGACCGGACCGAAGCCCTGAAACGGGTGCTGCAGAAGCACATCGCCGGCGCGCAGCGTCGCGAAAATGTCGCCGCCGATTCGCAGCCGTTCCGGAACGCTCGGGGTGAAAGCCGCGTACTTGAGCTCGGCGCGATCGACGAGGTCGTAGAGTGCCATCAGGCGGTTGAGGTTGACGGGGCCCGACACCTTGTACAGATCGTCCGTGGTGAGCGCGAATTGCTCGAGTAAATACTTGAGGATCTCATCGGGGCAGTCGTGCGGCGTCTCCAACCTGACCGCGTCGCCATAGCGGCGCGAGGCGAGCTCGCCCTCTACCGCGCGGAGCAGGTCGTCAACCTCCTCTTGCTCCACGAACAGATCGCTATTGCGCGTCACGCGGAACTGATAACAGCCGCGCACGCGCATTCCGGCGAACAGCTTGGAGACGAATGCCTCGACGATGGTGCCGAGGAAGACAAAATGCCGGCTCCCCAGTTCGTCGGGCAGGCGGATGAGCCGCGGCAAGGATCGCGGCGCCTGAACGACCGCGAGTCCCGAGTTGCGGCCGAAGCCGTCCTCGCCTTCGACCACGATGGCGAAGTTGAGGCTCTTGTTCAGCACCTTGGGAAACGGGCGCGCCGGATCGAGCGCCAGCGGGCTCAACACCGGCTCGACTTCCCGGTGGAAGTACTCCAGGAGCCATGCGGCCTGAGCTTCAGTCCAGCTTTCCGGCGAAACGAACACCACACCGTTCTTGGCGAGCTCCGGCATGAGCACATCGTTCAGGACCTGATATTGCTCCTCGATGAGGTGAGCGGCACGCACGCGGATCGCTTTCAACTGATCAGGGACGGACAGGCCGTCCGGACCGCCCTGCAGCGCTCCAGCCTCCAGGAGCTCCTTCAGTCCCGCGACTCGAATCTCGAAGAACTCGTCGAGATTGGTGCATGAGATGCACAGGAACTTGACCCGCTCGAGCAACGGGATACGGCTGTCCTTCGCTTGTTCCAGCACGCGCTGATTAAATTCCAGGAACGACATCTCCCGATTGATGAAGAGTTGCGGTGCTTGTAGGTCTGCGTCGTTCATAGGGACGAGTTTGAAGCCTCTGCCATGACAGTTCCGTGAAACCCGCGCGCCGGCTTCTCGCGCGCGAGTGCGTGATCCGCTCCGGCCATGCTAGCGCGGATAAATGCCGCCCAGTATGCGTGCGCCGCGCGCGCCGGTGACGCTCGGCGTGCTCGAGGTCAGCCCCCCGAGCGTGCGCCGCGCGAACCAGGCGAACGCGATCGCCTCGACATAATCCGGGTCGAGGCCGAGCGTCGCGGTCGTCGCCACCCGGGCGGGGGACAGGCGCCGGGCGAGGGCGGCAAGCAGCGCCGAATTGTGTGCACCCCCGCCGCAAGCATAGAGCGAGGCACCGGGCGCGTGCCGGTGTACGGCATCGGCAACGGTGGCGGCCGTGTATTCGAGGAGCGTGGCCTGGACGTCTTGCGGGCGGCGCTCTTCAAATCCCAGTCTCTCTTCCAGCCAGAGCATGTTGAAGAGTTCGCGCCCGGTGCTCTTGGGCGGCGCAAGCGCGAGGTAAGGCTCGGCGAGCAGGTGGTTCAACAAGACCGCATCGATCTCGCCGGTGCTGCCCCAGGCGCCGTGCTCATCGAAGGCCGTGCCTCGATGACGCAGGATCCAGGCATCCAGCAGCCGGTTTGCGGGGCCCGTGTCGAAACCCGAAACCTCCTTGCCGCGGGCCAGCACGGTAATGTTGGCGATACCGCCGAGATTCAAGATCACGCGGTCTTCGCCGCCGCTCCGGAATACCTGATCGTGGAACACCGGCAGGAGCGGGGCGCCCTGTCCGCCGGCCGCCACGTCGCGGCGACGAAAATCGCCCACGACGGTGATGCCGGTCAATTCGGCCAGCGTGTTCGGATCACCGATCTGCCAGGTAAATGGCCGGGGAAGATCCGGTCGATGGCGCAAGGTCTGCCCGTGACTTCCCACCGCAGCCACCTGAGAGGGCTCGACTCCTGCGTGACGCAGCAATTCGAGCGTGCTGGTCGAGAACGCGCGCGCGACGGCCACGTCGAGCTGACCGATCTCATCGAGCGAAGCCCGCTCAGGGGACTCGATGACGGCGGTGATCCTCGACTTGAGTTCCGCATCGAGAGGCGTGGCACTTGCCGCCACCAGCGACAGCGGCGATACGCCGAAGTCCACCAGGACGGCGTCGATCGCGTCCATGCTGGTGCCCGAGATCAGTCCGACGTACAGATCCATGGGCGATGCTCGACACGCACCGCGCTAGTTGACGGCGCCGCGCGGCTCGCCGACGTATTGGGCCATTCCTGCGACGGAGAAGCCCGGCGGCAACGCGGATTTGGAAGCTGCGGCCGGTGTGGCCGGCGAGGATGCTTGCGCGACCCGCGCCTGACCCACCTGCGGGGCCGAGAGATCCACGAGGTATGCCGTGGTTTGCTCCCGGAATTTGGCCAGGGCATCGGCGGAAAGCGGGTCCGCGCTGGGCAGTTTCACGGTCTGCGGGTCCATATGCATGCCTCTCATCAGGTATTCGTAGTGCAGGTGCGGTCCGGTCGCAAGGCCTGTCATGCCCACATATCCGATGATCGTGCCTTGCTGCACGTGCGAGCCCACACGGATGTCGCGCGCGAAACGCGACAGATGTCCGTAAAGCGTCGAGACGTCGTTGCTGTGAGCAAGCACGAGGGCATTGCCGTAACCCCCGCGCACCCCCGCGAAGCTGACGCGCCCGTCGCCGGCGGCATGCACCGGCGTGCCAATCGGCGCCGCGTAGTCGGTCCCCATGTGCCCACGGATGAGATTCAGGATCGGATGCAGGCGATGGGGGTTGAACACTGAGCTCACCCGGGTGAACTCTACGGGCGCGCGCAGAAAAGCCTTGCGCATCGGCTTGCCGTCGGGCGTGTAGTAGCCGACGGCGCCTGACTCGCTCACGTAGCGCACCGCGCGGTACACCTTGCCGTTGTTGACGAATTCCGCAGCGAGCACATCGCCGTCACGCAGATATTTGCCGTCCTGATAGATCTGCTGATACACCGCCGCAAAGCGGTCGCCCTGACGGATGTCGAGCACGAAGTCGATGTCCCACGCGAACACGTTGGCGAGCCGGAGCGCCACTGTCTCCGATATTTGCGCGGACTCGGCCGCCTGGAACAGCGAGCTGTCGATGGTGGCGGTTGCCGTGCGGATGCGCGTCTGCACCGGATTCTCCGTCATCTGGGCGGCGAATCCCGCATCGTCGCGCACCACGTGCAATGTTTCCGTCTCGCTCACCTTGCGCGACAGCTCCTTCACCGTCCCATCGCGATGCGTCAGCTTGATGGCATCGCCGGGCTTGAGCAAGTCCAGGCTTTGACGAATGCCGGGCAGTTGGCGGATCGCCGCCAGGTCGGCGGGGTCGAGCGCCATGCGCCGGAAAATGGCATCCAAGGTGTCGTTGCGGCCCACGATCACCTCGATCGTCGAGGCTACGGTTGCTTGCTGCGAGGCGGTCGGCGCCGCGGATTGGGGGGTAGCGGCAGACGGCGCCCCGGCGGGATATACCAGCGGCGCCGGATTGCCCGCCGCCGGAGGCGGGGTGTCCCGGGCAGCGTGCCAGAGAATGAGCACGGCGCTCAGGCCTGCGGCGTACGGTGCGACTCGGGCGGTTAACTTACTGAATTGACTCGCTAATTTTGCAGCGAGTAACTTTGCGGCTTGGCCGCTTCGGGGTCGCACGATTCAAACTCTCGCAGCAAAGATACTCAGGCTAACTGCCACCCTCCGCTCGGTCAATGCGATGCGCCTGATTTGACACAATCGGATGCCCGGCTCGCGCGGTGGCCTAGGACCGCTCGGCGGAGATTCGGATCAGAGCGTGACGCTTCTTGCCGACGCTGAGGCGGAGCGTTCCGCCGGAATCGAAGTCCGCCGTCGTGAGTCGGGCGGTGGGGCCCGGGACCAGCCGATCGTCGAGTTTGACGCCGCCTTGCTCGATGAGGCGTCGGGCGTCGCTCTTGGAGGCCGCCATGCCGAGCGCCACGATCACGTCGACGACCGCGATGCTGTCCTGTTCGAGCGTATACGTGGGCAAGCCCTGCGCCGCCCCTCCGGCGAAGGCGCGAGATGCGGTAGCTGCCGCGTCGGCAGCAGCGGCCTCACCGTGGCACAGACGCGTCGCCTCGGTCGCGAGTATCTCTTTCGCAGCGTTGATCTCGGCGCCGGCGAGTGCCTCGAGTCCGGCGATTTCGGCGATGGGAAGTTCGGTGAACATGCGCAGGAACCGGCCCACGTCGCCATCCTCGGTGTTGCGCCAGAATTGCCAGTAGTCGTACGGCGACAGGCGCTCCGCATTCAGCCAGACGGCGCCGCTCGCGGTCTTGCCCATCTTGGCTCCCGAGGCGGTCGCGATCAGCGGCGAGGTCACTCCGAACAGCTGCACGTCGCGCATCCGCCGGCCGAGTTCCACGCCCTGCACGATGTTGCCCCACTGGTCCGAGCCGCCCATCTGCAGGGTGCAGCCGTAGCGCTGGTTGAGCTCCACGAAGTCGTAGCCCTGCAGGATCATGTAATTGAATTCGAGGAAGGTGAGCGGTTGTTCCCGCTCGAGACGCAGCTTCACGCTGTCCATGGTCAACATGCGGTTGATGGTGAAATGGCGGCCGACGTCGCGCAGCAGCGGTATGTATTTGAGCTCGGAGAGCCATGCGTCGTTGTTGGCCATGATCGCGCCGCCCGGCGCATCGTCGAAGCGCAGGAAGCGGTCGAAGATGCGGCGGATGCCGGCAATGTTGGCGTTGATTTGATCCTCGGTGAGGAGCTGTCTCGTCTCGTCGCGCCCCGAGGGGTCGCCGATTTTCGTGGTACCGCCGCCCATCAGCACCAGGGGGCGATGGCCGCTGCGCTGCAAATGGCGCAGCAGCATGATCTGCACGAGGCTCCCGACGTGCAGACTGTCGGCGGTGGCATCGAAACCGATGTAGCCGGTAACCCGGCCGGTGCTGGCAGCGGCATCGAGCGCCGCACCGTCGGTGACCTGGTGCAGAAAGCCGCGCTCGGCAAGGGTGCGCAGGAATTCGGATTTATATTGATCCATGAAACGTTGATCCGGCGATGAAGACTGTGGTTGTACGGATTGGACGAAGGAATTTAACGGACCTTCGGCCTGGGCGCTGACCAGTTTGAGGGGACCTGTTTGCGGCATTGCGATAATCGCATGGACATGATTTCCACCGAGGCGGTTGACAGCCATAAACCGGGGGCTATACTGCGCGCCCTTCCAGGTAAAAGCCGGTTTCGCGATGCCGTCGTAGATTGACGGGGTGTGAAACTGGGTTATACTTGAAAGTCTTTCCCCGGCCCTCGTCGCCGCGGGACACTCTTTAACAAATTGAATAGGTAACTTGTGTGGGGACTCGCGTCATGCACTTTGGTGCAATTGATGATGAGTTTCCAGAAACGACCAGTTGTTCATTCGTGAACAAATGTGAGTTTCAGGAGCTCGAAAACTTCAGTGACTTAAGTGTATTTAACTGAAGAGTTTGATCCTGGCTCAGATTGAACGCTGGCGGCGTGCCTAACACATGCAAGTCGAGCGGTAACAGGTGTAGCAATACATGCTGA
>Ga0187887_10000086_pt1 | contig 92264 bp, 78 predicted proteins | sample June2016WEW_7_10_FD_132977 | JGI IMG/M metagenome (GOLD analysis project Ga0187887, IMG submission 132977) | Peatland microbial communities from SPRUCE experiment site at the Marcell Experimental Forest, Minnesota, USA - June2016WEW_7_10 | ecosystem: Environmental > Terrestrial > Soil >... | reverse complement strand
TGCTTCGAGTGGTACGAGAGCTTCCGCAAACGCCCCATAGCGTTCATCGTGGATGACCCCGGAACGGGTGCTGGGTGTCAGATTCAGGTAGGGCACATCGATCAGACCCTGCAAGTAATGAGAGTTCCAGGGCGCGCGCTCCAAACCGGGCAGCGTACCGATATCCTCGATCACCCGTGTGCCACCTCGGGTCAGGGAGACCCGGCCGTTCTCGGCCGGTTCCGTGAGATACAGTTCGGCATACGCCTCGCCGAATGGGGATCGAACTGCCGGCAGTTGGTGGAGCAAGCGCCCTTCGAACTGCCGCGGTTCGACTTGGTACTGCTTGCGCGCAAGCTTGTCGACCACCGTTATGCGAACCTGGGTAGCGCGGATCCGGTCGCGCAGCTCCGAGGCCAGATACCACTGGATCTTCTCGCCGCTCAAGCTACGGATGCCGTTGAGCAGGGAGCTGATCTTGAGCTCAGTGCCAGGGTCAGCAAAGAGCACGCGTCGTGGGTTCACGGTGTAGCGCGGATCCCCTTTGTTCATAGCCATCTGATAGAGGCGTTGATCGGCACCCCCCGAAGTCATCGTGAGCCTCTCGCCCACGGTCCAAAAGCTCAACAGTCCTATGCCAAATTCCCCTTGCAAGCCTCCTGCGGAGCCGTCTGCCTTCAGGCGTCGCTTGATCGAGTCGCAGATATGAGTCGCGACGTACTTGAAGTCGGGCAGCCCGTGCGGATCGCGGGGGACGCCGTCGCCATCGTCCTTCACCATCAGATAGTGCTCTCCGTGCTCGCGGCCACGCGTAATAGCGATGGTCTTGGCGTGCGCATCGATGCAGTTCTCGACGAACTCCGCGATGGCCTTGAGCGGATTGCTTTGCGAAAGGGCGATGATACGGATCGCATTCCAATCATCGCCGATCCGCAACTTACCGCTTTCTGATTCCTTCGCCTTAGTCGTGCTCATTTTGGCCATGGTGACAAGGAATTCGACGCGTTGAGTGCGACAGAGGACAACGGTCTCAGCCTCCATCCGGCACTCACTATACCGACAGCCTTAATGCCGGGCAAGGTGCAGCCCCCACCCTCCCCACCCTCCGGTACACCTATTAGGATGCTTGCGAAGAACACAAGAGGTGAGCTTGGCAAAAACCTGTTTGCTGCCCTCCAGCGTTCATCGGAGCAGCGGAGACAGGAAGTCTTTGCCTCCTCATCCTACCGCACCGCCGGGCATTTATCCCGCAGCAGTTCTAGCCTGTCTAGCCTGACTCCTGCCCTCTTGACCAAGTTTCTCGAGAACGCCTGAAAACAAGAAATAAAATCGCAGCGCGTGTTGTCCCAACGAGATCCCCAGCAGCTTGCTCGGATTGGCTTTCAGGTCTTCCCATTCGTAGTGGTTCAGTGGTTCGTGAAGCTGGTTGTGGTGATGGCGGCCCGCGTCGAGATGGAACGTAGCACACCCATCTCTTTTTTCGTCAGCGGACGGTCGATTTAGCGATTTAGCGAGAATCGTAATACTGGTGTTCGCCAAGACCCTCGGCGCCAGTGGCGATAAGCGACAATCCTTCTACACCCGCCGGTGCCGGTGTTGGCAAAGGCAGGTCCAGGACTGGGATCTTCTGGCACGTTTTGCCTCGACCCCAAATGGCAACAATTTGGCCATCTATTTTCGCGTCATGTCGACTTTCTCTACCTCAGCATCGACGTATCGACGCCTAGCTCTGACGGCGGGGTGCATTTCCGTCAGTTCGCGGGTCCTCCGCAGGAGCTTAGTCGCTTAGTCTGCGCGAAGGTGGCATCGTTCTTTACCCTGAGACTGGGATCAATTGTTTCGGTGCAGCGTTCTGGAGTTTCGCCTGCAGTGGAGTGTGGTTGGCCCTTTTTCCAGTCTCATGCGCAAGGCAATTGGCAAGCAAGAGAAGACCGAGCGACCGTCCCATATCGTTCAGGCGCGTCACACTCCGTCACAATGGGATCCGGTGTTCTGTAAGTGGTTGAAAATAAGAACTTGTGGCAGCCGGACCTGTAAGCCGAATTCTGTCCGCCGGATTGTTCCGGCGGGACGGCCATTCCTCTGGGCTGCGCATCGCTGCGCGGCTCTAGCGACCTACCCGAAGGTTGGACGCACCGAGCCGGCACGTGCCCGCAACCCGATTGCTCAGGCCGCGGACTCCCTTCCTATTTGGTCTTGCTCCGTGTGGGGTTTGCCCTGCCCGTGGCATTGCTGCCGCGGCGGTGCGCTCTTACCGCACCTTTTCACCCTTACCCCGCCGATGAAGGCGAGGCGGTATGTTTTCTGTGGCACTTTCCGTCGAACGGACTTGAATCCGCCCTCCCGGACGTTATCCGGCACACTGCTCTGCGGAGTTCGGACTTTCCTCTCCCCGCGCCCGAAAGCGCTGAAAGCGGCCGTCCGGTCCGGCTGCCAACTAGATCATTATAACCTCGGATTCTGGCTTCCGGTTCCCGGCTCCGGGTTGGGCGTGATCGCACGCGCGGTACCTTGCCTGATAGACTTAGCTTCTCAAGGAGCCTCCCGGAAGCCGAGCGCCGGAAGCCGAAGTCATGCATACTATCGAAGCCATCCGAATCGCGCTGCAGTCGCTGTGGGTGAACAAACTGCGCTCGGTGCTGACTCTGCTCGGCGTGGTGATCGGAGTGGCGGCCGTGATCGCCGTGGTCACTTTTGTTTCCGGCATCAACGACTACGTGGCGCAGAAAGTTTTCAACCTGGGAGCGGATGTTTTCCTTATCTTCAAAGTTTCTCCCGCCGTCACCAACGTCGACCACTTTCTGGAAGGCGAAAAGCGCAAAGACCTGACCATCGAGGACTATCAGGCGGTCGCCGACGCCTGCAAACATTGTGTGCTGGTTGCAGCTTCCACCCGCAACGAAAGCGGCCATGTGAAGTACAACGAGCAATCGATCAGCGATACGGTGGTGCGGGGAGTCACCCCCGGGATGGCTACGATTCTGGATATCGACCTGAGCGCCGGCCGCATGCTAAACCAGACGGACGTGGATAATCGGTCTCCAGTCGCCGTGGTGGGAGCGGACATCGTAGAGCATTTGATGTCAGGGACAGACCCGCTGGGCAAGGAAATTCGGGTTGACGGTTGGAGCTACCGGGTGATTGGCGTCGGAACAAAAAAAGGAAAGACGCTCGGGCAGAGCGCCGACAATTACGTGATGATTCCCATGACGGCGTGCTTGAAACAATATGGGACCCATAACAATAGCCTGCGGATTGCGGGCAAGGCCTGGAGCGCCGGCGTTCCGCTCAACGAGGCCGTCGATGAAACCCGGGTCGCGTTGCGCGCCAGGCGCCACGATGCGCTCGGCGGCGACGATAGCTTCGACATCGAAACCAATTCCAGCCTGCTCGGCATATGGACGGACTTCAGCCAGACATTTTTTATCGCTACAATCGGCATTGCCTGCATTTCGCTGGTGGTCGGCGGCATCGTGATTATGAATATTATGCTGGTGTCGGTGACCGAGCGCACCCGCGAGATCGGCATTCGCAAAGCGCTGGGCGCGCGGCGCGAAGATGTGCTTCTGCAATTTCTGATCGAGTCGGTTACGTTGTCGGTGATCGGCGGCGCGCTAGGCGTGCTGCTGGGAGTCATCGTGGCCGAAACGGTGACGCTGCTGATCGGGATGCCGTCGTCCATCAAGCTGTGGGCCGTAGCCTCCGGGCTGATTGTAGCGGCCAGCGTAGGAGTTTTTTTTGGAGTCTACCCCGCGCGCAAAGCGGCGAAGCTGGATCCGATCGTGGCGTTGCGCTTCGAGACTTAGAAATCATTTTGCAATTTACTAATTGGGTGATTTAAGAACCTAAATCGCTTTGGGTTTAGATTTACAAATTACTAAATTGCTAAATTCTTCCATGCTTCACAAAGACGAATTCGGCGAGATTGTGCAGATGGCGACGGACACCATCCGCGGCAACAAGACGCGCTCGTCTTTAACTGTGCTCGGAATTGTGATTGGCGTCGCCATGGTGATCGGGGTCTCTTCGATCGGCCGCGGCCTCGATGACAACGTTAAAGACATGGTCAAGAGCATGGGCTCAAACCTTATCTTTGCCTATCATCTGGAGCCGTTTACTTTCGGTCGGCCCACCGAAGAAATGCGCACGCGCAAGAAGCTCACCTTCGAAGATGCCGAGGCGGTGAAGCAACTGCCACACGTGAAGGCCGTTTCTGCGGGTATTCGCTTCTTCCGGCCCGAGCTGGGAGTGGGCACCTTCGCGGTCAAGTATCAGGATCGAAAAGTGAAGAACACAATTCTCGAAGGCGACACTGCCTCCGGAAAAGACGTTTGGGACCTGCACATGTCTGCGGGCAGGTGGTTCACCGAGGCCGACGATGAGCGCCGCGCTCCCGTGATTGTGCTCGGCTACGACACGGCTTCGGAGTTATTCCCGCTGGAAAATCCGCTGGGCAAAGAGATCAACATCGAAGGGCGCTTGTTCGAAGTGATCGGGGTTTTGGAAAAGCTAAAGTCGGTGTTTGGCGGAGGAAAAGATCCCAACGATAACCGGGTGCTGATGCCGCTTACGACTTTCAAGACGCTGCACCCCGAATTGAAAGATCATTGGCTCACCGTCAAGGCCACGTCGCACGACGACATGCCGAAGGCGGTCGATGAGATGCGCGAACTGCTGCGGAGGCGGCGCAAGGTCGCACCCGATAAGCCAGATGACTTTGCCGTGTTCACTTCCGATTCGCTCTCCGACGTCTGGAACCAGCTTACAGGGGCGCTGTTCATCGGCATGTTCGCGATTTCGAGCGTGGGCCTGATCGTCGGCGGCGTGGGCGTGATGAATATTATGCTGGTCAGCGTGACGGAGAGGACGCGCGAAATCGGCGTGCGCAAAGCCATTGGCGCGCGCAAGCGCGACATCCTGCTGCAATTTACTTTGGAGGCAATTATTCTCACGGCCATCGGTGGCATCATCGGAATACTTCTGGGAGCGGCGATCGTTTGGGTTATTCCGGAGATGTGGCCGTCGCTGCCGGCGCGCATGTCGATGTTCTGGACGATCTTCGGCTTTGTTTCCGCGGCGGGGACGGGGCTGGTCTTCGGAATTTATCCCGCATGGAAAGCCGCGAATCTCGATCCCATTGAGGCCCTGCGATACGAATAAGCAGCGCCGCCGTCTCGGCTTTTCGACGAACCGGGCCGGCGTGATCCTGGCGCTGCGAACCGCATGATTCACCACTTCCTCACCGCGTTTCAAATCATCGCGGCCATCGGAATTTTTTCCAGTTCCGCCTACTACATTGTTTGCCTGTCGAGCGGGCTGACATTCTTGCGCCGGCGGGCGGCGGGCCAGGGCGCCCGCCCCACGCCCGCTCTCCCGCCTGTTTCGATCCTGAAGCCGCTGAAGGGGACCGATCCCGAGATCTATGAGTGCTTTCGCGGCCACTGCCTACAGGATTATCCGGAATACGAAATTATTTTCGGTGTGAACGATCCCAACGATCCGGCGATCGACAGCGTGAAGGAGTTGCAGGCTGAATTTCCCGATCGCAGAATTCGGTTGCTGGTGACCTCAGAGACTCTCGGTGCGAACCTGAAAGTCAGCAATCTGGCGCAGATGCTACCCGAAGCGCGCTACGACCACCTGATCGTCAACGACAGCGACATTCGGGTTGCGCCCGATTATCTCCGCCGCGTAACCGCGCCGCTGGCGGACTCGCGCGTGGGCATGGTCACATGCCTTTACCGCGGAGTGGCGGGCGCGACCCTGGGCTCGCAACTGGAAAGTCTCGGCATCAGCACGGACTTCTGCCCCAGCGTATTGGCGGCGCAGCTGGTGGAAGGCGGCATTCGTTTCGGGCTGGGATCCACGCTGGCCTTTCGCCGGAGCGAGTTGGAAAAGATCGGAGGGTTCGCTGCGCTTGTCGATTACCTCGCCGACGACTACGAACTGGGCAAGCGAATCGCAGACTTGGGATTCACCGTCAAGCTCTCGGATGTTGTAGTGGAGACTTATCTTCCGGCCTATAACCTGCGCGACTTCCTGTCGCATCAGTTGCGTTGGGCGCGCGGAGTGCGCGACGCGCGCGCCGGGGGTTACGCCGCCCTGGCCTTCACCTTTGGAGTCGTATGGGCATTGCTAGCGGTGGTTGCAAGTGGGGCAGCACGCTGGTCCGGTTTGGCATTAGCGCTGGTATTGATTCTGCGTTTTGCCGTTGCAATGGTTGTAGGCAACTCGATATTGCACGATCGCCGGATTGTGAAGAAGGCTTGGCTGATTCCGCTGCGAGATCTAACCGCAGTCGTCATTTGGATGATCAGCCTCGGCGGCCACACCGTGACGTGGCGCGGAGATCGCTTCCATTTAAAGGGCGGCAAGCTTACCCGAATTGCGCCGGAGGCGAAGAGTTGGTTGCCCGGAGACCCCTCGCCCCGCTGAAAAACGCGGGGCTTCGGGAAGACGCCCTCCCCACACACGATAGCGCATCTCAGGCGTGCGCCGTGGCCACGCTGCAGTGATCCAGAACGCTGCGGACTTTGTTGGCCAGTTGGCTCAGGGTGAAGGGCTTCTGAAGAAAATTAGTTCCGAGATCGGCAACCTTGTGGTTGATCACAGTCTGCCCGGCGTAACCGGAGACGAAGAGCACGCGAGTCTCCGGACGCAGCGTTAGCAATTCCTTGGCCAGTTGTCCCCCGCTCATGTGGGGCATGACTACGTCGGTGACCGCCAGGTGGATTGCGGATGCGTGGTTCTTTGTGACCACTAAAGCGTCGGCACCATCTCTGGCTTCGAGAACCTGGTAGCCGCGCAGGCTGAGAAATTCCGCCGCTGCTCGGCGCAGAGCATCTTCATCCTCAACCAAGAGCACGGTCTCCGTGCCCCGCCGCATCACTTCCGGAGCCGTTGGCGGCTCATCCGGCACGGCCAAGCGATCCTGCACGCAAGGCAGGTAGATCTTCACCACCGTGCCCATGCCCGGTTCGCTGTAGGCCCAAACGAATCCGTGATTTTGCTTGACGATACCGTAAACCGTGGCCAGGCCAAGCCCCGTGCCCTTGCCGGAGGGTTTGGTGGTATAAAAAGGCTCGAAAATGTGCGGCATTTGCTCGGGAGGGATTCCGCTGCCGGTGTCGCTCACCGATAAAACTACGTAACGACCCGCCGGGATGACGACTCGCTTGCGCTCGGAATATTCCTGGTCGAGGTAAACATCGGAAGTTTGAATCGTAAGCCGGCCGCCTTGCGGCATGGCGTCGCGGGAGTTCACCGCCAGGTTCATGAGAATCTGTTCGATCTGCACAGGATCCAGACGAATTCTGCCCACGCTGGTTCCCGGGGTAAATTCGAGTTCGATGTCTTCTCCGATCAGCCGGTGCAAAGTTTTGACGATTCCACCGACGACCGGATTGAGCTCGGCGACGCGCAAGGCTTGCGGCTGCCGGCGGCTGAAAGCCAGCAGTTGGCGAGTAAGCTCGGCGGCGCGGCGGGCGGCAGAGAGAATCTCCTGAATGCGCGACTCGGTGGGGCTTCCGGGGACCACAGAGTCGAGCGCGAGTTCGGAGTAGCTGATGATGATGGTCAAAAGATTATTGAAGTCGTGGCTGATGCCGCCGGCGAGCCGGCCCACGGCATCCATTTTTTGCGCCTGGATTAATTGCGCTTCCAGGCGCAGGCGGTCGGTGAGGTCTCGGTTGTTGGAGACAAAATGGGTAATGGCGCCGCCGGCATCGCGGATGGGGCTGATGCCTTCGTCGACATAATACAGCTCTCCATTCTTCTTGCGGTTCACCATGATGGCGCGGTAGACCTCGCCGGAGCAGATGGTCTCCCATAATTTGCGATACATCAGCGGCGCCTGCTGCCCGGAATTCAGAATGGCCGGGGTTTGGCCAATCGCCTCTTCCCGCGAATATCCCGTCAAAGCTTCGAAGGCGGGATTCACGTATTCGATGACTCCCACACTGTTGGTGATAAAAATCGTGTCCGCGGATTGCTCCACCGCGCAGGAGAGCTTGCTGAGCGAGACTTCCGCCATTTCGCGCCGCTGCTGAGTGGCGTGTAAGTTGAGCGCGCAGCGCATCGTTCGCACCAGGTTGGCGCCGTTGAGTTGGGCCTTGTCCATGGAATCCCAGGCGCCGGCTTGAATGATCTCGGCCACCAGCTTTTCGTCGGCGTGCTCGGTCAGCACGATGAAAGGCACGGTACGCCCAGACTGCAGAAAATCTGAGAGCAGCTTGGTAGCGGCCGCATCGCCGGTCTCATGTTCGAACAGGACCAGGCCGTAGTGGCCGTGCTGCAGCATGGTTTTGGCTTCGTCCAGAGTGCAGGCGTGATCGATCTCCGCTTGCAATTCGCTGCGGTTCTGGTTAAGGATCTCGCGAATGAGGAAAAAATCCTCTTCCTGATTTCCCACCAGCAGGACGCGCAATACAGACGCGTCAACTTCGAGTTGGATGGCTGTGGACACTCAATACCGTTGTTACTCTCTACATCGGAGAATCTCGCCGGGATGGTTGGCGCTGGAGGTGGTGACGGCAGAGGAGTTCGCGCCCGAATCCGAGATTGGGAACAGGGTCAGGATGGGATTCTCGAGGTCTCACGTTCTTCTCCTCTCCTCAATTCTTTCTCCGCCGGCTCGTTAACCAAGTCCGAGTCCCGTCGTCTAACCACGCAGTATAGATATCTCCGCGGAAGAGGGAAGAAGAGGGAAAAGGCACGCAGAATAAGGGAACTGCCACCGGAACTCTCGCGTATCGATAACAGGCGGGGCGCACTCGGCAGTCATGGTCGGCCGCCATGGTCGGCCGCCATGGGTGGTGGAGGGATTATGCAAGTCGATGTGGGGCAGGCTCAGGCAGGCGGCAACGCCAGAAACGGTAGCGCCGGCGAGAGTCGTGGTCCCGTGCACGAGGTGGTGCGGCAGGCTCATGAGGAGCTTCGGCAACTGCTGCAACAGCGCGCAGAGGTGATGCGCCGCATCGGCACCATCAAGCAAACCATCTCCGGCCTGGCCAACTTGTTTGGAGACAGCGTGTTGAACGACGAGTTGCTGGAGATGGTGGATCGCAAGAGCAGCGGCCGCCAGCCTGGTTTTACGAACGCTTGCCGAACCGCTCTCATGGATTGCAACCGGGCCCTGAGCGCGCGCGAGGTCTGCGACCGAATTGAGCAGAAGACTCCAGCCTTGCTGGCTCGACACAAAGATCCTATGGCCTCGGTTACCACGGTGCTCAATCGACTGGTGGCTTACGGAGAGGCCCGGGCCGTTGCCCTCGACAACGGCCGAAGGGCCTGGCAGTGGGTTGCAGATTCCGCGGCTGAGTCCAAGGGTTTGCCCGCGTCAGCCTGAGAGTAAATTAATTTGGCGGCAGCAACATTCCCTTTTCCAGATGCCGCGTAACGTGCGCGTAGGAAGCGGCATGCGGATCGTGGGTGACCATCACAATCGTCTTGTGGAAGTCTTCGTTCAGCCGCTTCAGGATTTCCAACACTTCCGTCGCAGAGTGACTGTCCAAATCGCCCGTGGGTTCGTCCGCTAACAATAAAGTAGGATCGCTCACGATCGCGCGAGCGATAGCGACGCGCTGCTCCTGCCCGCCGGAGAGCTGCTTGGGCAGGTGGTTGACGCGCTCTTCCAGGCCCACGAGCTTCAGCGCGGTGAGCACATGGTCGCGCCGCTGCTGCTGATTCAGCTTGGTCAGAAGCAGAGGCAGCTCAACGTTTTCGAACGCGGTGAGCACGGGGATCAGGTTAAACGTCTGGAAGACGTAACCGATGTTCTCGTTGCGCCAGTGCGCGGCTTGCGAATCATTGAAGCGAAAAATGTTCTGGTTCTGCACCAGCAACTCGCCCGAGGTCGGCCGGTCGATGGCGGCAATCATATTCAGCAGCGTGGTTTTGCCCGAGCCTGACGGCCCCATCAGCGCGAGGAATTCTCCGGTGGCGATGTCGATGGAGACGTCGTCGAGCGCCTTCACTTCAAAAGCCTCGCGCTTGAAAATCTTGCTGACGTTACGGGCCTGAACCACTTTCGTTCCGGTAGCGACCTGGGTTTCAGCGACTGTGTTCATGATTACGATTGCCCCTTCATTTTGATTGAGTCCCCGTCTTTGAGTTCTGCCGGCCCTTTGCTGATTACGCTTTCCCCCCCGACCAGCCCATCGACGAGAAAGCCGTCGGTGCGCTGGCTAAGCACGCGCACTTCGCGCATGCGGGCCTTGCCCTCGTAGGCAAGAAATACGACTTTCTTGCCGTCATGATCGCGCAACGCAGACGCGGGCACAAACGCTCCTGCCGGCTGCGTGCTGCTGGGCTTTTGCTCATCGGCCAGAAATTTTACCGTCGCGTTCATCTCGGGCCGCAGATATTCATCCGGATTCAGCACCTGCACCTTCACCTGCACCGTAGCTTTTTGGCGGTTGGCTTCGGGCGAAATCTGCGCGATCTCGCCTTTGTACTTGCGGTCGGGGTAAGCGTCCACGGTGACGATGCCTTTCTGCTTCGGGCCGAGGCGCGCGAAATCGGATTGCGCGATGTCCAGCTCGACTTGAATGTCGTTCAAATCGGCGAGCGATACCACCGAGCCTTGCGGTCCGCCGGCCGCTGCGCTGGCGAACTGCGCGGTGATGAGTTCTCCTTTTTCGGCGGTGCGATCGAGAATCGTGCCCGTAACAGGCGCGCGAATCACAGTAGCGTCGAGTTGAGACTTGGCGTAATCCAGCTGGCCTTGCGCCTGCGCCAGCGATCCGCGGGCGCGGGCGAGTTCTTCCTGGCGCGGCCCGAGCTTCATGAGTTGCGAAGCTCTCTCCAGGGAATTCACGCGCTGCTGATCGGATTCAAACTTCGCCGTGGCGTCGTCAAGAGCCTGGCGTGAAACCACGCCTGCGCCGGAAAGTTCCTTGATACGATCCAAGGTCAGCCTGTCGTTGACCAGCGTGGCGCGCGCTTCATCCAGATTGTGCTGAGCTTGCTGGATCTCTTCGGGACGGGAGCCGTGTTCCAGTTCCTGAAGATAGGCTTGGGCGTTCTCCAGCGCTCCCTTGGCCTGCTCATAGTTGGCGCGGAATTCCTCGTCCTCCAACCGCACCAGAACTTGCCCCTCTGTTACTTTGTCGCCCTTTTCCACGCCGATCCATGCCAAGCGCCCGGTAACTTTGGAGTTCACGTTGATGGTGTGGTGAGCCACGATGTAACCCGTGGCCGACAGCACCGTACCGCCAACGTCGCTGCTCTCGGCCGAGGCGCGCACGACTTCAACCTCGGGCACGTCACGGGAGAGAAAACGGTAAGCCAGGGCGGAAAGGCTGAAGAGGACGACGATTGCGATCCCGATCACAATGTAGCGGCTAGCCCAGGCCGGCGGTTCGCCATCGCTCGGTCCGCGCGCAGAGCGGTCGATGCGCAGGCTTTGCAAATCTTCGTGTTTGGCGTCAATCGGCATAAGAATAAGTACGAATCAACTCAGGTTCCGGTTCACTGCTTAAGCTGCGCTCCGTGCACGCTAACCGCGCAGGGCGGAAAGAATATTCTGCCGCGCCGCGTGCCACGCCGGGAACAGCCCGCCAAAAAATCCCATGAGCAGTGCGAACACGACGGCATAGATCGCAACCCGCCACGTGATCTGCAGCGCGAAAACCACCTCGCTGAACGTCACCGCGTTCGACGTTCCCGTCTGCATTCCGTTAAAAGGCAGCATCAGCAGAATCCCCACGAAGGCGCCCAGCAATGCCAGCAATAAAGATTCCAGAACAAACGACGTTAGAATGGAGGGCCGCGAAAATCCCAGCACGCGCAGGGTTGCGATCTCGCGCCCGCGGTAGGCCACAGCCGCATACATCGTGTTCATGGCCGCGAAACTCGATCCGATCGCCATGATAATCGCGACCACGATGCCAATATATTTGATGGGAGCTCCCGACCTGGTTTGTTTCGAATAATAGTCTGTCTCCAACATGCCTTCGAGCTTCAGGCGCTGGTCGTCGCTCACGCGATTCTTTAGCGCATCGGCGGCGATCGGATCGGTGGCGCGTAGATACGCCGAAGAGTAGCCGCCCTGCCGGTCGAAATCCGCAGCCATCTGATTCACGTCGCACCAGATTTCGGATTCATAGGCCGACCCTCCGGCGTCGAACACTCCCACCACTTTCCACGAACCCTTGCCGAACTCCATGGTGTCGCCGATGTTGGCGTGGGAAAAGCGCGAGCGAATGGATTTGCTCACCACCACTTCGCGCTGCCCGGTCTGAAACCAGCGGCCTTCGATGAGCTTCGCGCTGGGACGAAGTTCGAGGCCGTCGGGCATCATGCCGCGCACCGTTACGTTGACTTCGCCGGTGCCATCTTTGCGGGGCAGTACGATCACCACCACCCATTCGCCCGAAACCATAGGCTCGCCGTGGCTGTCTTTGGCGATGCCGGGTAGAACTTTCAGCGTGGGAAACAGCGCCGCGTCGAAGCCGCCGGAGAGTTCCGCCTCCGACCCCTTGCGCAGCACCAAAATATTATTGGGATTGCCGCTCGAGACGAAAGCCTTCTGTAACCCCGCCAGCAGCGCCATCAGAAAGATCGCCGTGGTCACGGTGAGCGCAATGCCCAGCGCGGTCATGATGGTAAGGCCCTTGCGCAGCTTCAAATTGCGGACGTTATAGCTGATTGGTATCGCCATAGATATTCACTTCTCAATTCAGCGGCGAAATTCAGTAGCGCCGGCGGTCGCCGGGGCCTCTCGCCCCCGCAGCCGAGCCAAAGCCAACGACCGGCAGCGCTACCCGATATGCCGCAATCCCTCCACGATATTCGTGCGCGACGCGCCGTAGGCGGGGACGTATCCGCTCATGAACCCCACCGTCGCCGCCACCAGCAATGAAATTAAAATCGTGGGCAGCGTCACCTTCATATCGAAGGGAATGCCCAGAGCGACGGCAGAATGCGTAATCAGGCGGATCAATCCTGCCGCACCCAGGATCCCGAGCAGGCCGCCTGACACCGCCAGAGACACCGCCTCGAATACGAATAAAGAGAGCACGCGCTGCCGGGTAAAGCCGAGAGTCTTCAGCAAAGCCACCTCGCGCGTCCGGCTGCGCACCGACATGGCCATCGTATTCGCCGAAACCAGCAGAATGGCAAAGACCACCGCGCCGCAGATGCCGAGAATAAACGCCTTCACGTTGCCCAGCGTAGCCACGAACGAAAGCTGAAAAGCCTTTTCGCTTTCGCTCTTGGTTTGGTCGGGAGAGTTGCGGAACATATCGTCGATGATGCCCGAAACTCGCGCCACATCGTTCGCCGTGGCCACCTGCGCGGCGTAGAATCCCGCCTGCCCTTTGAACCACGGCACCGCCTCTTCGAGATACTTGGCATCGAAATACAGCGCATTCTGCGGCGGATCGCGATGATAAATTCCGCGGATGGTCAACTCGGGGTTCACCGGAAAAATGGTCCCCAGCAACGTAATCTTATCGCCGATCTTCCAGCCATATTTGTTGGCCAGCGTCACGTCGACGATCGCCCCGGCGCGGTCGCGCTGCCAGGCCACAACTTCGTCGGGAGGAATGCTCTTGTCGGAGGCAACCTTCAGATACTCATCGGGATCGGTGGCCATCTGCGCAAAAAAGTTCTCCGGCCGGTCGTCTTTATATCTGCCGCCAAACCATGTCATCGGCACGATGGCGACTACTCCTGGAATGCTGCGAATCTTTTCGCGGTAGTAGCCAGGCAGAAAAAATGCCAGGGAAACCCGGTCGCGGGTGATAATTCGCTTGGCCGAATCGGCCGCACCCACGTCGACATAAAACGTGCGCCAGATGGAGATCATGAGCGTCAGCAAGAGCAGCGAAAAGCTGATGCTCAGCATGGTCAGCAGGCTGCGCCGCTTGTTGCGAAACGTATTGCGCACCACAAAACTGCTCAGGGTCATAGGTCAGCCGATTTCTTCAACGGTTATTCAGCCCGGCGCTTCAGCCGATGTGCCGCAAACCATCGACAATATTCACCTGCGAAGCGTGGTATGAGGGAACCACCGCGCTCAGCAGGCCGACCGCTCCCGCCACCAGCAAGGCCACTCCGACTGTGCCGGGAGTGACGATGATATTGGCGAAAAATCCGCCCGCTTGCGGCGAATGCTTGAACGCTGCCACCGCGCCGTAGGCGATCAAAGCACCGAGCACGCCGCCGATCAACGACACCGCCACCGACTCCGCGACAAACAAAGTCAGAACCGCGCGCCGCGTGAACCCCAAAGTCTTCAGCACCGCAACTTCCCGCGTCCGCTCGCGGATCGACATCGCCATGGTGTTCGCCGAAACCAGCAGCGTGGCAAAAATGACGGCCGAACAAATCATCAGAATGAACGCCTTCACGTTGCCCAGCATGGCCACAAATTCCAGCCCGAAAGCCTTCTCGCTCTCGCTCTTCGTGGGCTGCGGCGAGTTGTGAAACAGATCGTCGATGGCGACTGCTATTTTGCTCACGTCCCCGGGCGAGTTCGCCAGAATCCCGAACGTGCCCGCCGTCCCTTTGAAGAAAGCCACCGACTCTTCCAGATATTTCGCGTTGAAGTACACCGACTGATCGTCCGGCACCGAACGGAAAATCCCGCGCACGTACAGCTCAAGGTCCACGGGATAAATCGTGCCTTTGAGCACGATGCGATCCCCCACCTTCCACCCGTATTTGTTGGCCAGCGTGTCGTCTACGATCACTCCCTGGCGATCGTGCTGCCAGGCTTGGAGCTGATCGGCCGGCATTTCGAAATCCCGGTACACTTTGAAGAACTCCTCCGGATCGGTGCCAAACTGAGCGAAGAAATTCTCCGGCTTATCGTCCTTGTAAAGGCCTCCGAACCATGACACCGGTACCACGGCCGCGACTCCGGGGATGGCGCGAATCTTCTCCCGATAGTAGCCCGGCAACGCGAAGGTAAGCGAAACTTTGTGCCGGACGATCAATCTTTGCGCCGATTCGGCGCTGCCGTTGTCCAGATAAAACGCGCGCCACAGCGTAATCATCAGGGTTAACAACAGCAGCGAAAAAGTAATGCTCAACACCGTCAAAATGCTGCGGCGCTTGTTGCGGAAGGCGTTCTTGGTGACAAACTGGCTTAAAGTCATGTGTCGAACTCCAAGAGACCAGAGAGAAGCGGAGTGCCGAGCTAAAGCGATCCGAGTAGAACTCAAGCATAAACGATCAAGTCCAGTTCGGACAACGGCCCCACTTCCGCCTCTGCGCGCCTCCCGCCAATCGCCCGCACTTGAATCATCTGTCCGCGCGGGCTGCGCCGCCAGTGGAGATCGTCATCCAGCCCGCATGACAAATGTCACCCGCGAAGCTCGATTTGTCTCTTCGGGAGTTAAACGGAGCACGAGACAAAAAGTCACGGCTCTGGAATAGAGAGTTGCGGCTCAGTCTGTCTCGGTCCCTTTTGAGGTGCGTCATCCCGAAACCCGGCGCAGTTCAGCCGGGTGAGGGATCTCCGTGCGTGCGCCTTCGATATCTCACGCTCTGCTGAAAGGCGGCTGCTCTCAGCCTGACGCCATCAGAAGAAATTCAACGGAGCCGCGCTGCTGCTCCGTCCTGGTGCCGTTGAAGCCGATCAAAACTCTCAGTTGGCAAGTAAAGTCTGCTGGCCGGTGGCGGGGCCGTTGGTCCGGACCGCCTAGCGCCGTTTTCCTCCTCACGTCAATCCGCGTAAGTGACAGATTCCGCGAAAGATATGCGAGTACTTTGGTAACTCGAAGCGAACTGTCGCCGGCGCTATTCTAGGGCCTACTCTGCCCCGGGCTTAACTTGCGCGGTTGCCGATTCGGAACCGCGTGGGGTTCGTGTAATAAGGGATGGGAGCAATGCCCACGAAAATCGGCCACTTCGAAATTCTGAGTGAACTGGCGAAATCCGCCACCGGCGCGGTCTATAAGGCGAACGATGCCAAGTCGAGCCAGACCGTCGCGTTGAAAGTGATTGAACTCTCCGCCTTCGGTGCAGAGGCGGCGGCGCTCAAGACCTCTCTGCTGGAAGAAGCGGAGAAAACCAAGATCTTAAACAATCCCAATCTCACAACCGTTTTCGGCGCGAGTGAAATCGATGGGCAATTTTGCGCCGCCATGGAGTACATTCAGGGCAACAGCGTGGCTACCATGCTGGCCCGCAAAGAAGGCTTCTCCATCTGGGACCTGCTCGATATTGGCCGGCAATTATGCAGCGGCCTCGATGACGCTTTTTCCCACCAAATTTTCCATTACAGCTTGGAACCATCGAAGATCATGTGCGGCTGGGATGGAACCACAAGAGTTCTCGGTTATGGCGTCTCCAGCGTGGGCAAGTTCATGCCGCAGGTGTCGGCCACGCCCTCGATTCTGTATTACATGTCCCCGGAGCAGATCCGGGGAGATAACGTGGATGCGCGCTCCAATCTCTTCAGCCTGGGCGGGATCTTTTACGAGATGGTGACCGACCGCAAGGCGTTCGATGGAGCCGATTCCTCGGCGCTGGTGCAGAACATCGTCGACAGCATGCCCCCCTCGCCGTCGCAATTGAATCCGAAGCTGCATCCCCAACTCAGCGCGCTCATCCTGAAGGCACTGGCCAAGGATCCGGACGCGCGCTACCAGAGCGGGCGGGAGATGCTGGCCGATCTGGAGAAGTGCAAGGAGTCGAAACCGCTGGCGGCGAAGGTGGCGTCACCCGCGCCCGCCGCGGCAGTCCCAGCCCCGGTAAAAGCCGCGGCTCAAACCAAGTTCACTTCCGCTCCTGCGGCAGCGCCTGCGCTCCCAACTCCGGTGGCGAAAGCCCCGGCAACCGCTCCAAACCGGCCGGTCTTCGACGCGATCAAGCCTGCCCTCGAAAAGAAATTTACGCCTGCGCCGGCTCCTCAAGTCGAAGCTACGCGGCCCGAGGCAGAGCGGTCGCCCCTGGCTCGCAAAACCGGAGCCGGGGCAGGCACAACTTCGCAACTTCAACCCTCAAGCCAGTTCATCACCTCGTGCGTCAAAGCCACCATCGAAAGTGCCGGTCGGACTGCAGCAGCCCCGATGTCTTCCGCCCTGCTCGAACCGCCCGACATCGAGCCTCTGCAATCGCCGCAGATCGCCATCGATCCCATGATGGCGGAAGCCGCGCCCTCGCAGAGCGCAGCCACCAGTTTCTCGGAGATGACGGAGTTGCCTCCGCTGAAGGAATCATATCTTCCGCCACCGCCACCAGCGCCGCAAGTTTTTGACAAGCCTGAGGTCACTACCACCATCTACGAACCCGGCGACGAAACGGAAAAGCCGAAGATTCAGCCCCGCGAAGTCGCCGAAAAAGCGATGAAAGAAATCAAGAACGTCCCCCCGCACCTGCTGATCTATTCGGTCGCGGGCGCGGCGGTTTTGATTCTGATCATCGCCGTAGCGCTGGTTCTGCACGTCAACAGCCTGAATAACGACGGGGACACTCCGCGTACGGCCGCCGAGTCCGGTTCCAGCTCAACCCCCGCCACCAATCAGGCGGCGGAGGCTCAACCCGCTCCATCGCAAACCGCACCCCCTCCAGGAGAGGCCCAGCCCTCGGTCACAATCGAGGAGGCTCAGCCTGTGCCCGTGCGCTCCGTGTCCGCTGCACACAAAAACGCCCGGAAGAAACCTGCGTCAACTTCCGCCCCGTTAATCATTCCCGGGCAGATGGCCATCGATTCCACGCCGCAGGGGGCGCAAGTGCAAATCGACGGGAAAAGCGATCCTTCCTGGATCACGCCGTTCACGCTCTCCGGCCTCGACCCGGGCAAGCACAACATCACCGTCACGAAGGCCGGCTACACCGGCGACAGCCGTGCAGTCGATGTGGCCTCCGGCAGCAAGTCATTCGTCGTGAGCCACCTCACACAGTTGGTGGCAACCCTCTCCGTCGCAAGCACGCCCCCCGGCGCCAATGTTTACGTCGACGGCAAAGACGTAGGCAAACTCACGCCTGCGCAAGTTTCGGTGGATAAAGGCCAGCACGTCGTGCTGGTGCGCAAATCGGGCTATATCGACGAGACCACCGACGCGCAGTTCGTCCTCGGCCAGACCGTAAGCTTTTCTCCGACGCTGCGCTCGCTCGGCAATGTTGATGACATCAAGACCGTCGGCAAAATGAAGAAGCTATTTGGCGGCGGAGCCGTGCAAGGCATGGGCACCATCGCCATCAAGACTCAGCCCAAAGGCGCGCAGATCGCCGTCAACCAGCACATGCTGGAGAAAAATTCTCCCGTCGAATTTATGCTCGATCCCGGGAACTACATCGTCGATATCACCCTTTCCGGCTACGCTCCGATTCGCAAAATCGTCAGCGTGGATAAAGGCGGCAAGGCCGTTGTGGATGAAGTTCTGCAGCGCCAGTAGCCGGGATTTCCCCAGCCTGAATGGAGCGTCGCGATCACCCGCGCGTGCGGCAATGGGATTTACCCCGTGACCTCTGTGCCCCCGTGGTAGAGATTTTGATTTGCGCGTGGCAATACCGCAAACTAAAGCGGTGAAAATTCAAGTTCGTAAGGCGCTACCCGAAGACGTTCCAATCCTGCGCGAACTGATCGACGCATCGGTGCGCGGATTGCAAGCCGGAGACTATTCTCCCGCACAAATTGAAGCGGCGCTGAAGACCGTCTACGGGGTCGACACCCTACTCATTGCCGACGGCACTTATCTGGTGGCGGAAGTTGAAACGCCGAGCGAGGGCGCCACCATCGTCGGCTGCGGCGGCTGGAGTAAGCGCATGACTCTCTACGGCGGCGACCAGTTCGCCGCGCGCGAAGATTCCCTGCTCGCCCCGGCCCGCGACGCCGCCAAGATTCGCGCCTTCTTCGTGCACCCTGCCTGGGCCCGCCGCGGCATCGGCAGCGCCATTCTGGAAGCCTGCGAGCAGGCGGCCACAGCGGCCGGATTCGCCCGCCTCGAGATGGGAGCAACCCTGAGCGGCGTGCCCTTCTACGCCGCCAGAGGGTATGTAGCTTTGGAAAATCTGGAAGCTCCGCTGGGCGATGAGAAATGCCTGCAGATTGTAAGGATGGCTAAAAACCTCACGCCGCAGCGCTAGCGCAATCTCCCATGCCAAAAGGGCCGTGCGCCGCGGCCCGCGCTCAAGTACCCAGTTTGGGGGATTCCATACCTTCCGTCCTACCTCAAAGTGCGCTACCCGGAGGACCGTGTTTATGACTTGCAAAGTGCGTGTAATCCTGGGGCCGGTTTTGCAGCAAGTCCTGGTTGTGGGAGCGCTGGCCTTGCTTGCGCCCCTCGCCTCGCGGGCAAAAAGGGTGGAAATGGTTTGCAATCCGGGCACGGTGTGCTTCGGAAATGATGGAGGCACGCTGACCGCCGGTAGCACTCTTTCAATCGCGAACTCCGCCTTTTGCTTCTTCATCGTCAAGCGCCTCACGTCCGAATACCCGTACGAGTGGCCAAGGGGCGGTTCGGTGCCCGAGGGGAAGAGCTGAGGCGGCGTGAGCCCTCTTGCGCTTGGGTTGAGATCAATTTCGACGCAGCGCCTTGGAGCGTTGGCCCGCAGGCCAGCCGTTCCATACGTTCCATACGTTCCATGCTCTGCGCCATTCTCTTGCGCACGCGCCCTGTTATTATGCTTAGTTTGGCGAGGAGCTTGGGGCCTCGGTCGCCGAAGCGTTGTATTCTCTCTTCATCGGGCAGAAAGCGTTTGAACACTGGGCAATCGTCTCTCGAAGCTCGCCGCTACGTCGTCCGCGGACGCGTGCAGGGTGTTGGCTTCCGTTGGTTCGTGGAGCGCGAGGCGCACATCCTCGGAATTGCCGGCTGGGTGCGCAACAACGCCGATGGCAGCGTTGAAATCCTTGCCCAGGGCACGCGCGACCAACTTTTGGGCTTGCGCTCGCGTCTGCGCGAGGGTCCCCGGGCCGCTCGCGTCGATGCTGTCGAAGAATCCGAAGCCCGCAGCAGCGCCAATCTCAATTCATTTCGCATCGAAGGAGCGTGGTAGATTGTTCCCCTCGGCCCTGAACGCAGAGCAACTCAAGCGCCTCATCCGCGAAGTTCCCGATTTCCCCAAGAAGGGCATCCTCTTCTACGACATCACCACGCTGCTGAAAGACAAGGTTGGCTATGCCACGCTGATCGACCGCCTTTCTGAGCATTATCTCGATAAAAAGATCGACATCGTGGTGGGCATGGAGGCCCGCGGCTTCATCTTCGCTCCCGCCGTCGCCTATCGTCTCCATGCCGGTTTCGTGCCGGTGCGCAAGCCCGGCAAATTGCCCGCCGAGTGCGCCAAGTTCGACTACGTGCTCGAATACGGCACCAACACGCTGGAGATTCACAAAGACGCCATCCAGAAAGGCCAGCGCGTGCTCATTGTGGACGATCTGCTGGCAACGGGAGGCACCGCCGAGGCCACGGCAAAGCTGGCTTCCCAGCTCGGCGGCGAGATTGCCGGCCTTGGCTTTGTGGTGGAATTAGACTTCCTGAAAGGGCGGGAAAAACTCAAAGGCTACGAAGTGATGTCTCTGCTGCACTACGACAAGTGACTCGTGGAGTCCGTCAAACAGACCGACGTTGAAGTGGAGGGCGATTTTCCCGTGATCTCCCGAGTTTCCGTGGTTAAGCCTTTGCTTTTTCGACGGGGACGGCAAAATTTGTGCTGGATCGAGGTGAAATGTAACGTTCACTATTCTTGACGCACTCACTTGCGACCGGGCTCACTTCCACACCCGCGCCAGTATCAGTCCGATTCCGGCCCAGAAGCCGGCGCTGATCGTAACCACCGCCACCAATCCCAGAACTAGATTCCAGTTGACCCGGCCCGGCACAAAACGCCGCGGCAACTCGGAGTCGTACACCAGCCAGGAGCGCAGGAATTTCATATCCTGCAAATTTCCGGGCGAGGATCCCCATGCCTTAATCGGAAGATGACTCGGCGCTTCGTCAGTGGAGCGAACCAGTAGCGATTTGAAACTCATAATCCGGACCTCAAAGCGTACCGGAGCACACTCCCTGCCATCCTCCGGCCTTTAGCGCTTCCTTAAATTATGACTAACTTAAGCGCCGGCAGGTTGCAATCAAACGCCGGCAGGGCCAAGAATTCCCAAATTGGGCAGTCATTAGGACCCCCCTAGACTGCGGACCCGGGACCTGCCGGACCAGTACTTCACCGCCGCAAAACTTTAGTCCAGAGACTACTTTCTGTCAAGTCTAATTTTCCTTCCATTTTTCTTCCAGTGACAATTTCGACTCCTTGGGCAGGTAGGCCTTGCGTCGAAACCAGTCCTCCATCGCCTCCCGCAGTTGCTCTAGGGGAACGCCGGCACCGATCTCCATGCGGCCGTCGGCCACCGGCATGGTGTCGTCAAACACGCTGGCATTGGTGAAGTTGCGCATGGAAAAACTGTCCAGCCATTTGATCGGGCAGGGGAGTTTCTTGCCTTGGACTTCATACTCGACCAGAATCTTGCGGGCGAACATGATTCGATTTAACCACAGCGCGGGCGGTAAGGCGGAAAGGTCTCTGAAAGTAGCGCCGCCGTCCCGGCGGCTGTCCGGCGGGCGTCCCGGCCGCCCGCGCCGAAGCGAGAACGCCGAGTTTCATGTGGGGACAGCCGCCTCGGCCGCCCAACGAGTGCAGCGAGTCGCAACGAGTGAGAGATTTTGACTTCCCCGACCAACCCCCCATAAGATAGCGCCTGCAAACTCTCGCCGCGCACATGATCGGTCAAACCATCTCCCATTATCGCATCCTGGAAAAGCTGGGCGGCGGAGGCATGGGCGTCGTCTACAAAGCCGAAGACCTAAGACTCCGCCGCTTTGTTGCCCTCAAATTCCTCCCCGACGACGTGGCCAAAGATCATCAAGCCCTCAGCCGCTTTCAGCGCGAAGCTCAGGCCGCCTCCGCTCTCAACCATCCCAATATCTGCACCATTTACGAGATCGACGAGCAAAACGGCCTGGCCTTCATCGCGATCGAGTTCCTCGAAGGCCAAACCCTGAAGCATCGCATCGAAGGCCGCGCGCTCGACCCCGAAACCTTGATCACGCTGAGCATCGAGATCGCCGACGCCCTCGACTCCGCCCACAGCAAAGGCATCATTCATCGCGATATCAAGCCGGCCAATATTTTTGTCACCAAACGCGGACAAGCCAAGCTCCTCGACTTCGGCCTCGCAAAAGTCTCCGCCGCTCCTAGCGAGCACACGGCCACGGAAGTCACGCCGCCGAGCCTGGTCACCAGCCCCGGCTCGACCATCGGCACCGTGGCTTACATGTCTCCCGAACAGGTGCGTGCCGAAGAACTCGATCCCCGCACCGATCTCTTCGCCTTCGGCGCGGTTATCTACGAGATGGCGACGGGAAGGATGGCCTTCTCCGGCAACAGCAGCGGCGTGATCTTCGAATCCATCCTCAATCGCATGCCTCCGCCTGTGTCGACCTTGAATCCGCAGATTCCCGTCAAGCTCGACGAACTCATCACCAAGTCGCTCGAAAAGGAGCGCGACCTCCGCTACCAGACCGCCGCGGAGTTGCGCGGAGATCTCAAACGCATCAAGCGCGATCTCGATACCTCCCGCGCCCGCTCCAGCACGAGCATTCCGATCGTGGCAGAAGCTGCAATCTCAGCCATCCAGCCTAGTCCCGCGCCCGCCGCACCGCCACGAAAAAGCGGCCTGATTCGAATCCTCGCGATCGCCGCCATTGCCCTACTGGCCGGCCTCGCCATCGGCGCATTCTTGCTGCAACGCCCCGTCGAACCGTCTTTCGCCGCTTACCATCCCCTCACCTTCCGCCGCGGTATCGTGCTCTCCGCCCGCTTCGCTCCCGATGGCAAGACCGTGATCTACAGCGCCGCCTGGGAAGGCAGGCCCGTCGATCTTTACACCACCCGCCCCGAGAGCCCGCAATCGCAGGAGATGGAACCTCGCGGCGCAAATGTTCTCGCCGTTTCCTCTTCCGGCGAGATGGCGCTCGCCCTCGGCAGCCACGCGCGCGATGCCTTTCTTTATTCCGGCACACTTGCCCGGGTACCGCTCGTAGGAGGGGCTCCCCGCGAGATACTCGAAAACGTGGAGTGGGCCGATTGGTCACCCGAGGGCAGCCAGCTCGCCGTGGTCCACGAAGTCAATGGCCGCAAGCAACTCGAATTTCCCGTCGGCAAAGTCCTTTACCAGGCCGACGGCTGGATCGGAAATATCCGCGTCGGTCCCAACGCCAGCCTGATCGCCTTCATCGACCATCCCCAGCCCCGCGACGATGGCGGCTCCGTCGCCGTCATCGACCTGGCCGGAAAAAAGAAAACTCTCTCCGATGGCTGGGACAGCATCCAGGGCCTGGCCTGGTCGCCCAAGGGAGACGAAGTCTGGTTCAGCGCGACCCGCACCGGCGGCGACCGTTCTCTCTACGCCGTCAACTTGTCCGGCAACGTCCGCTTATTAGCGCGCGTCCCCGGCGAACTCACGCTGCTCGACGTCAACCGCCAGGGCAGCGTTCTGCTCACTCGCGGCAACGACCGCGCCGGCATCATCGGCCTCGCCCCCGGCGAAACCAAAGAGCGCGACCTTTCCTGGCTCGATTGGTCCGTGCCTGCTTCTCTCTCCAAGGATGGTCGCGAAGTTCTCTTCAACGAGGCCGGCGAAGGCGGCGGCCCCAAATATGCCGTCTACATTCGCAAGACCGACGGCTCGCCCGCCGTTCGTCTCGGGGAAGGCAACGGCCTCAGTCTGTCGCCCGATGGCAAGTGGGCCCTGGCTCGCATCAACACCTCGCCCTCTCCGCTGATTCTGCTCCCCACCGGAGTTGGAGAAATGCAGCCCCTCAAAGCCGACGGCTTAAATCACGCCGCCGCAGCCTGGATGCCCGATGGCAAGCGCATCGTATTCTCCGGCATTGAAGCCGGCCACGGCATCCGCCTCTACCTTGAATCGCTCGACGAAGGCCAGCCCAAGCCCATCAGCGCCGAAGGCATCGGCGCAACTTTCGCTCTGTCTCCCCAGGGCGACTTGATCGCCGGCACAGGCCCCGACCGCAAACTGTATCTCTATCCCGTCTCGGGAGGCGATCCGCGCCTGGTCCTCGGCGCCGAGCCGGAAGAGACCCCGACCAGCTGGTCCTCCGATGGCCGCGAGCTCTTCGTGATCCGCCGTGGAGAAATTCCCGCTAACGTCTTCCGCATCGACATCTCCACCGGAAAGCGCACGCTCTGGAAAGCCCTCGAACCCGCCGACTCCGCTGGCATCGACACCATCGGCCGCGTACTCCTCTCGGCCGACACCAAGAACTACGTCTACAGCTACGTCCGCACCCTCTCCGACCTCTACACCGTAGAAGGCCTAAAGTAAGCGACAGAGATGATAAAGAAAACAGTAAAAGGAAAGTGGGGACGGCCGCCTCGGCCGTCCAGCCAAGGGCAGGGCTTCGCGTCGCGTTCAAACCATTCGGTAGCGTCATGCGCCGCGCCCGTCCGGTCTCCCTCAATATAATTCACAAGCTCCACCGCCAACTCCACATCCCAGCCGAAGTCTTGATCCAGCCGGTGAAGCAATCGGCCCGCCGATCGCGAACCGGGTTACGCGCCTCGCGACCAAGTCAGGCCGCCCGCCGCCGCGCCTGAGAATCTCGATATTTCCTCTCTCAAGTGGTCAGCTCTCAAGAGAGGCCGATGCATGTGGCAAAGCCCATGAGGGGACGGCCGCCTCGGCCGTCCAGCGAGCGCAGCGAGCGAGATTTGGGCTTCCCCGCCGACCCCCATTTGCGTGCCACAACGCCCCCGCCCCATTCCCAAGAGGTTTATAATCCTTAAAAGCCGTACCGCGCTGCAGGCCTGATTACCATGACCGACCAACTCAGAAAGAAATTACAGGAAGAAGTCGACGCGCTCGAACACGAACTAGTGCACGAGCTCCCCAAGGAGATCAAGCGCGCCGCCGCTCTCGGCGACCTCAGCGAGAACGCCGAATACCACATGGCCAAGCAGCGCCAGGAGTTCGTCAAGGCCCGCTTCCGCCAACTTGGCAAGCGCCTAGCCGACCTGTCGCTGACCAACATGAACAACATCCCGAAAGATAAGGTGGGCCTGGGTTCCACGGTCAAGGTCTACGACAGCTCGAAGCACGAAGAGATCGAATACAAGCTGGTGACCAGCGAAGAATCCGACGTGGGCGCTGGAAAAATCTCGACCACCTCGCCCATCGGCCGCGCCCTGCTGAATAAAAAGGTAGGCGACGAAGCCACCGTGATCACACCCAACGGCAAGCGCGAACTCGAAATCCTGAGCCTGAGCACCATCCACGACGAAGCCGGCTCCGAAAAGGCAGACGCCTGATGGCGCTCGCAGCCTCCTCGAACAAATCGAACCATAGCTGGACCAGCGCCTTCGGCCGCGCCTGCGGAGTTCTGCTCGACACCATCGTGCGCTGGCTGGCGCTCTCCCGCATCAACCCCAACGTCCTCACTTTTATGGGATTGGTGGTAAACACCTGGGCCGCAATCCTCTTCGGTTCCGCCACAGCGCTGACCCAGCCGCGCATGTTCTTCTACGCCGGGCTCGTGATCATCGGCTCTGGATTTTTCGATCTCGTCGATGGCCAAGTAGCCCGCGCCACCAACCGCGTCACCCGCTTCGGAGCTTTCTTCGATTCCGTAGTCGACCGCTACAGTGACGCCTCGCAATTCCTGGGCCTGCTAGTCTTCTACGCCCGCGGCGACCGCTTTTTCTACGTTGTCCTAACCGCCTTCGTCATGGTCAGCGCCATCATGGTCAGCTACACCCGCGCCCGCGCCGAATCACTGATCGGCAGCTGCCGCGTAGGCTTCATGGAACGCCCCGAGCGCCTGGTCCTGGTAATCATCGGCGCCCTCTTCAACCGCATGGCCCCAGTCCTCTGGGTAATAGCGGTCCTCTCGACCCTAACGGTAATCCACCGCATGCGCTACACCTGGACCCGCACCCAAGACGCCCCACCTGCCGCAGCCAAAGCCGGCCAGGCAGCCTAGCAATAAAAATAAAAGCAGTCAACGTCCAGCAAGACCAGGAAGCCGAGGGCCGAGAGCCGGAAGCCGAATCAAAAAACGCGCTAGACTAAAGCGCGATGCCAACCCATCCAGTTCTGCTCGTGCACGGAGGCGCCTGGGCCATGCCCGACGACATGGTCGAAGCTCATTTGCTCGGAGTGCGGAATGCGCTCGCGGCCGGTTGGCGCGTGCTCGAGGGCGGAGGCACGGCGCTCGATGCCGTCGAAGAGGCCGTCGTCATCATGGAAGACGACGAGACCTTCGATGCGGGGCGCGGCAGTTTCCTGAATCGCGATGGCAAGGTGCAACTCGATGCCCTCATGATGGACGGGGCCACGTTGCGCGCCGGCGGCGTGGGCTGCGTGGAGCGCGTGCGCAATCCGGTGCGCGCCGCGCGCAAGATTTTAAGCGAGAGTCCGCATGTGTATTTTGTGGGCGAGGGCGCGGAGCGCTTTGCCGCCGAGCATGGCATCGAGCTGTGCCGAAACGAGGACCTGGTAATTCCGCGCGAGGTGAAGCGCTTGCGCGAGTATCAGTCGCGTCAGGGCGAGTCGGGCCCCGGGAATTCGGCTTCAGTCAAAGACGGAAAGGACTTGTTCGCGCCCGCGATCTCGCACGACACCGTAGGTGCGGTCGCGCTTGATCGCGCGGGCAGCATCGCGGCCGCGACTTCAACCGGCGGTACTTTGAACAAAGCCCCGGGGCGGCTGGGCGATTCGTCGTTGATCGGATGTGGCTGCTACGCGGACAACTTGAGCGCGGCCGTTTCGACCACCGGCTGGGGCGAACCGATCATGAAGCTGGTGCTGGCCAAGTGGACTGCCGACCGCGTGCTAGCTGGCAATCTGCCGGAGTGGGCGGCGCAGGAAGCGATGAACTACCTGCAGCAGCGCGTGAATGGCCACGGCGGCATCATTGTGTTGAACGCGCAAGGGCAGGTCGGAATCGCACACAACACTCCTCGCATGGCCTGGGCTTTGAAGACGGTCAACAAAGAAGACGGCGGAATCGAGCGGGCGGGCTAGCGTACAACCTTCGCGATTTCCTAGAGTGAAAGATCCTTCACCATCAACCTTGCCCTGTCGCGCGACTTTGAGAATGTCCTCATGCGGCGACAATAGAAATGTCCCTAATCTGGAGGTCTCGACAGAAGGCCAGATTGGGAAGGACCGCAATGAGCAGCAAGGAGTTACGACGGGCCGGAGTCTTGACGCGGGTCGAAAGCGGCGAACTGAAACTTAGTCAACGCCGCCGTGATGATGGGGATGAGCTATCGCGAGAGCAAGCGCTTAGCCAAGCGCTATCGCAAAGGGGGAGTGCAAGGGCTGCAGCATGGAAGCGGAGGGCGGGAGTCGAACCGAAGGAAGCCGAAGAAATTTCGGGGGCGAGTGTTGCGGTTGGTGGGCAAGAAGTATTCCGGGGAGCAAGGAGAGCGGTTCGGACCGACGTTGGCGGCGGAGCACCTGGCGAGCGACGATGGTGTGGAAGTGAATGCGCAGACGCTGCGGCGCTGGATGTTGTCGGAAGGGCTATGGAGTCGGGCGCGAAAGCGCCGGATGCACCGCAAGCGGCGAGAGCGGAAAGAGCATGTGGGCGAGTTGGTGCAGATGGATGGAAGTTTCCACGAGGGGCTGGAGGAACGGGGGCCGCGTGGGCGCTTGATGAACATGATGGACGATGCCAGCGGAGACACGCTGGCACGCCTGGGGAGTGAGGAGACGATCTGGGCGGCGGCGAGAGTGTTGCGAGCCTGGATCAAGAAATACGGGGTTCCGGTGGCGCTGTATACGGATTGGAAGACCCATCAGTTCACAGCCAGCCTTTGGTTCTGGCGATTCTTGAGGCTTCCACCCGATTGCTGGCACCCATCTTGCTGATGGCTTCGGAGAGATAGTTGCGCACTGTGCCTTCCGACAAGCTTAGCTCGGCGGCGATGTCGCCGCTTTGCATGCCTTCGCCGGCCAGCCTAAGCACCTGGCGTTCGCGGTCGGTGAGCGGGTCCATTTCTGACCATGCCTCCGTCGCCAGGTCAGGATGAATCACGCGCAGTCCCTGCTGCACGCGGCGCACGGCTTCGGCCAGTTCTTCGGCGCGCATGTCTTTCAGCAAATATCCAAGCGCGCCTGCTTCCATGGCGCGACGCAAATATCCCGAGCGCGCGAAGGTCGTGAGAATGATGACTCGGGTCGGGATGCGCCGGCGTTTTAATTCCGCGGCGGTGTCGAGGCCGGTCATGAGCGGCATCTCGATATCGGTGATCAGCACGTCGGGCTTGTGGGCCAGAACCGCGTCCAGCGCCTCTTTGCCGTTGCGCACCTGTGCGATTACGGAAATGTCGCCTTCGATCTCGAGCAGCGCGGCGAGCGCGCCGAGCACCATACCCTGATCTTCGGCTAGGACGACGCGGATCGTTTTGCGATTTTCCTTCGCCACGGGATTCAATTCGAACAGTCCTCGGCATTCGGCGTTGCCGGCTTGAGCGGGAGGGTTATGGTGAGCGTGGTGCCGGAGCGAGAGTTGCGTTGCAGCGTGCCGCCGAGCATCTCGACGCGCTCGCGCATGCCGCGCAGTCCGTTGCCCTCGTTATGCAGGCTGCCGCGGCCGTCGTCTTTGATTTCGAGGCGGCAGGAGCCGTTTTGCTGCTCGAGGCGCAGAGTGCATTTGTTGGCGCGGGCGTGGCGCACTACGTTGGTCACGGCTTCGCGCACCGCCAGCGTCAGAACGCTTTCGTGCAGCGCGGACAGGGTTATCTTTGCGGCCTCGCATTCCGCTTTCACACCTGCGGTTTCGAGAGTCGACTTGGCCTGCGCGAGTTCGGCGTCCAGGCTGCGGGTGCGATAGCCGCGAATGGCGTCGCGAACCTCCGAGAGCGCCTGGCGCGAGATTTGTTCGACTTCGCGAATTTCGTTGCCCGCGCGCTGCGGATCGCGATCCATAAGTTTTCCGGCCAGCTCGGATTTTAGGATGATCACCGAAAGCGTGTGTCCGAGCACATCGTGCAGGTCACGCGCGATGCGTTCGCGCTCGGCTACTTTGGCGAGGTGCTCGATCTCTTCGTTGGCCATGCGCAACTTGGCGAGGGCGCGATTGCGCTGGGCGAAATAAATGTTGCTGCCGCCGACGACCAGAGACAGCGCGCCGGAATAAAAGAGAAACCAGCCGGAGAGATGAAATACTTGAGTTTCGATGGCGGCGAGCACAACAATTCCCGCCATCAGCGCGATCGCCTTGCGCTCGGTCTGCACGCAGAAGGGAACAAAGGCCGCGGCAAACACAAAGAAGGTGGATGCTCCGCCGTTGTAGGGCGCGCAGATCAGGCCGAGGGCGACCATGCCTGCAATCAGCCACAGGGCGCGCGGGCGCTCCAGCCAGAAGAGGCCGAAGTAGAGGACGAGGAATACGACGGTGGCTGCGAAGGTGAGCAGCCAGGTCTTCAGCCCGGAATGATCGAGGACCGGCTGGATGTAGAAAAAACACAAATAGGCGAGCCAAATAAACGGAGCCCAGCCATTCGACTTCTCGCGCGGCGAAAGAGTGATATTGCGTTCGAAGTCGGAGGGTCGCCGTCTTGCTGAGGATTCCGTCTTGGCTGAAGCTGCGGCTTCTGCGGTCATCTAGTCAGGATTCTCCTTTTGCCGGGAGAGAGAGTCGAGCTTCGCTCGACGGACAGCCGAGGGAGGCTGTCCTCCCATGCTGCTCCCTACCCGCCGCTCTTCCCACCTTCTTCTGTCTGCACACACCGCTAACATTCTCTTTTCATCTACCTTCCTATAGCTCTATTGTGCGCCTGGGCGTCAATGGCGTCGCGACGGTTGTGGCGGCGGGCGCTGGCAATCAGCCACACCGCAATGGCGGCGGGGATCAGCCAGATCAGCCATTGCGCGCCACCGTAGAGAGCCAGGATGCCGAAGAGCAAAAGGAGCGCCGTGAAGCTTAGGGTCTCAGATGTTGTATTCATAACCATTCCTCGCAACACTGTTTACGGGCATACCGAACCAAACGTTACGGAGCGTCTGCCTTAGCCGTAGAGCTTGCCCTGATCGCGTTGAAAGCCGATGCGCGCTACACCAAGGCAAATTAGAGTAAACGCGAGCAACACTTCCCAGTGCGTGGCCGCGGGATCGTGATTGCCCGCGCCTACCACTGCGAGCGCCAATTGCGACAAGTGATAAGGCGGCAGCGCCAGCGCGATCTGCCGTACCACCTTCGGCAGGAACATGTAAGGCACCCATAAACCGCTGCAAAAGGACATGGGCAGGTAAATCAGGTTGATGACTCCGGGCGCCGATTGCGGTCCGGCGAAGTAGCCGATCGCCAACCCCAAGGCCGAGAAAGGAAGCGAGCCGGCCACCAAAGTTGCCATTAGTCGGGCAATCTCTGCCAGCGGCATGCGCACTCGGCCGAAGGTAAAACCAAGTATCAGCAGAAGCGTTACCACGATTGCGCTGAAGATCATGCTGAGAATAACTTTGGCGATGAAGTAAGCAAAGGGTGGCATGGGGCTGGCGCGTTTGACTTGCAGCCATCCCAGGCCGCGATCGGCGGCCAGTCCGCTGGCCGTGCCGAACAGCGACGCTCCCATCACTCCGAAGGTGCCGTAGGTGGCGATCAGATACGTCGGCACGCTGGTGGTTCCGATCATCTCCCTGGAGTTCAGCACCAGTCCAAAGAGCACGTAGAACATCAGCGGAAAGCTGATCACCGACGCGGTATAGACCCGCAGGCGGAGATTTTTCAGGAATTCGTACTTCGCTTCTTTCAGGTAGATGGTGAAGGTGTGGCCGGTGGTGCGCTTGATCGTCGTGGTGCTTAAAGCGGCGGCTGCGGTGCTCATTGTAGTTTCCTCGCTTTGTTCGTGGTCGTTAGTTCTCTTTAAGTCGGCTTGCGTTTTGGCCGTTGTCCTGAGTGAGCGCTAGAAAAGCTTCTTCGAGGCCGGCGCTGGTCACTTCAAGTCCGGAGAGCGTGGAGTCGAGGCTGAGGAGTTTGCGGATCACCGGTTCGGCTTCCGCCGCATGAATCTCAACCGCCTCGCGATCCTCGCGCGCGGCAGTGACGCCGGGAATTTGCCGCAGGCTCGCCATGCTGAGAGCGGTAATGCAGCGGATGCGCTTGCCACTGGTCTGGGCCTTGATCTCGGTGGGCGTGCCTTCGGCGATGATCGCCCCCTGGTTGATGACTGCAATGCGGTCGGCCAGCGCGTCGGCTTCCTGCAGGTAATGAGTAGTGAGCAGGACGGTTTTGCCGCGATCCACCAGGCGGCGAATTTCTTCCCACAGCATGCGGCGAGCTTCGACGTCGAGGCCCACCGTCGGCTCATCGAGAAAAAGCAAGTCAGGATCGCCGCAGATGGCGAGAGCAAACAAAGTCCGTTGCCGCTGCCCTCCGGAAAGTTCGCCAAATTTGCGATCCGCTAGCTTCTCCAGGCCCGCGGCCGCCAGGACCTCAGCCAGAAGCAACGGTTTGGGATAATAGCTGGAGAACAGGTCGATGTGCTCGCGGACCCGCAGCGTTTCCGGAACTCGGCCGACTTGCAGCATGGCGCCGGCCCGAATTCTGTTTTGCGGGTTGACCGGGTCGCCGCCGAATACCCGGGCCTTGCCCGAGGTGGGCTGCATCAGACCAAGAAGCAGTTTCACGGCTGTCGTCTTGCCCGCGCCGTTAGGCCCGAGCAGGGCGACCACCTGGCCGGCTCGCACGCTGAAGTTCACGTTGCGCAGGGCGTGGACCTCTCCATAATTCTTGCTGACGCACTCCAGACTGGCAACTACAGGTGCGAGATTCATGGCATTCGCGCTTGCCGTGTCCTTGTTTCCGTGTGGGGTGCCTGCTTCTTGCGGAATTGCGATCATAGAGACCTTCCTGGCTGCTGTGGACTCCGGGATGATGCTCGCCGCTTGCCCGGTGAAAGCATCATGCTGCTAGGGATGGGCAACCACCAGTGCGGTTCATCACCTGCCGGGCGTGACAAATGTCATGGGGCGAAACTCGGGGCTAAGGCCCGGATGCAGCGGAGGCGGATGCAGCCTGTTACGAAATCCGAACAAGAAGCCGCCGCGGCTGCAACTCCAAGTCGCCAAACGGAAGAATTCGATTCCGGCGATAGGTTGGTAAATCTCCAATGTTGACGGGGGTGAAAGCTTGTTCGGAATTCGTAACAAAGAGAGCGCGGACAAAAAACTCCTCAAATTCATGGCCCGGGAAGCCTCTCTCCTGCTATTATTATCGGCCACTTGGGAAGTTCTTTTTCGATGGAATGGAGGGATTCCATGCTCTCGGCCGGGAAAAGTCTCCGTGCTTTGCGTGAAAAACTCGGTTTGACCATGCGCGACATCGAAACTTCGAGCGCACGCATGGCGGAGAAGTATCGTAACGAAGAATTTTCCATCCCCCCCAGCCGCCTCTCCGATATTGAAACCAAGGGGGTTTTGCCCAGCATCTTTCGTCTTTATACGCTGGCCGTCATCTACCGCCGCGACGTGCGCGAACTGATGGCCTGGTATGGGGTGGATATGACCAATATGGCTGCGGATCTGAGCATGATTGCCCCGCCGAAATCGCACGTTTCGCAGGCGCTCTCCGGCATGGCTTCGGTGCAGATGCCCACCCGCATGGATCCTGGCTTCGATCAGCAACGCACCAGCAATCTCGGCCGCATGGTCGAGCAGTGGGGAGTGGTGCCTTTATCTTATTTGGAGCAATTTGCCCACAGCGAGTTCACCTACGGTTACATCGGCGTGCAGGATTTCACCATGTACCCGATTCTTCCGCCAGGCAGCTTCATTCAGGTCGATGAGGCGAAGAATAAAGTGGTGGAAGGCGTATGGCGCTGCGAGTATGAGCGCCCCATCTACTTTGTGGAGACGCGCGACGGCTACACCTGCTGCTGGTGCACGATGCGGCGCGATGATATTATTCTGCAGCCGCATCCCTTGTCCCCGGTGCCGATTAAAGTCCTGCGGCATCCCCAGGAGGCCGAGATCATTGGCCAGATCGTGGGAGTTGCGATGAAGCTGACGGAGTGGCAGACTTTCGGCTCTTCTCCAAACTCGAAAGCGCAACCAGCACTGAATTAAGATGGCGGGCGGAGACTTCATCTTGCCCTGAGGGCAGTAGACCGTTGATCTGCTCGCGCATGCCTTCGACATAAGCCTGCGCGCTTTTCCCGCTGTTTTCAATCGAACGATCCAAATCCTCTTCTAACTCTGCTAACGGAGTCCTCAGCACACTCGACAGGACTTGGGTGTGAGCTGTTTTGAGAGCGCGGTCGGAGGACTCTTCGCCGTGCAGCAGAGACATTCCCCAGTGCGAATAACCGCCCTCGCCGCGGCGCAGGGATGCGATGTAGGCGAGCTTGGCCAGCAGCCCGGAGATGGCGGCCAGCGTGGTTTCCCGCAGATCCTGCAGAGCTGACTTGAGAGTCATCTCACCACAAATTCTAACGCAAAACTATTGTTACGAATTCCGAACAAGCGATAGGGCTAAAGTGATCTTTTCGGAATGCTTTGCCGTATGACAATATCACGCTTCGATTTTCCAACACAAGGAGAAAACAACCGTGAAACGTATCCTATTGGTCGTCGCCGCAGCCCTGATTCTAGCTAACACGCTGGCTGTACCCACCGTTGCTCATGCCGATGGAATTCCCAGCTGTGCGGGCCCCTGCAAACCGTAGTTGGCCATTGCTGTTACGAAAACCGAACAAAATTGCCTAGCGCGGCAGCCAAACGCAGGTTAGGAGTATAGTGGGCTGCTTCGATCATGCTGCAGCCGCACTCATTCTTGTGGCACTACCTGTGGCTCGCACCGCAGGTTCTGCAGTTCGGGCTTGCCCTAATCCTCTGGCGGCGCGGCTTCCAGCGGCGCTTCCCGGTTTTCTTTCTATATCTCATCTTTGAAGCGGTGGAAGCCTGTGGGCTATACGGGATGGACTTCCTGCCTTCCGTCAGCGTGACCACTTGGTGGGTCGCATTCTGCGTCGGGCTGGTCCTAGAAGGGTTTATCCGAATCGCGGTCGTCGGCGAGTTGTTCCTTCACTTGCTGCGCTCGCGGCCCGCGATTGCCAAGGTTGGCAGCCGGCTCATCAGTGGCGTCGGCGCGGTGATTGTGCTGGTTGCGACAATTGCCGCCGCTTACGTTCCGGTTGACACTTTGCAGTTCGCCATAGGCTACCGCGCACACATCCTCCAACAGACCCTGTACATGATCGAGTGTGGCCTGATCCTTTTCCTGTTTCTGTTCACATTTTCTTTTGGCTTGACTTGGGGTCAGCCCACATTCGGTATTGCCCTTGGCCGCGGCATTTCCTCATCCGTGCATTTGGCTACCTGGGCAGTGATGGCGAATGGCGGCCTGCCGCATAGCCGTTATCTGCTCGACTTCCTCAACATGGCCACCTATCAGGTATGCGTCTTGCTTTGGTTTTACTTCCTCCTCGTCCCCCAGAAAAGTGCCACAACGTCTGCGGTTTCGTTGCCCGAGAACCATCTCGACATCTGGAACCGGGAATTGGAGCGTCTGCTGCAACAACCATGACTCTGGCCATTTTTATCGTCATCGCGGCTGTACTTGCGCTGGGCGTGATCTTGAGCCTGGCGGTTTCGCAACATCTACAGGCCAAGAAAACTGCCGACTTGGCCGGCGCCATCCGTCCCATCGACGTCGAAGCCTTTCGCAATTTGATCGATCCCGCCGAGGACGCCTACCTGCGAAGCTGCTTGCCGCCGCCTGCGTTCCGTACGGTGCGGCGGGAGCGCCTGCGCGCCATGGCCGCTTATGTACACGCGGTGGGCGCGAATGCCGCCGTGCTGGTGCGTGTAGGCGAGGCGGCTTTGGCGGCTGGCGATCCGCGCTTTGCCGCCGCGGCGCATCAGTTAGTGAATGACGGCTTGCTTCTGCGGCGCAATGCCACCATCGCCCTGCTGCGCATCTACGTGGCCCTGGCTTGGCCGAACTCCGGCTTCGCCGCGGAGCGCGTGGTCGAGCGCTACGAGCAAGTCAGCAGCGTCGCCATGCTGCTGGGTAGGTTGCAGAATCCGGGCGCGGCGGTTCGACTTTAGAGCTTGCCGAAAAGCCTCGTGTGACTTCGGTCACAGACACGGCCGAGGCGTTCATGCGATCCTGCCGCCCGGCGTCGCCGTGGTTCCATGCACTCGCGGGTTAACTCGCACACTACCCCTGCGCACTCCTAGCTTGTTTTCGTCCCCCTTTCTGGTGTAAAAACCAGCGGGGACCTGCCCTTCCAAAAGAATTGTGAGCGTGTCCGGCCCGCGCTTGGCCGATGCAGTTGCTTCTGCCACCGCCACGATGTGGCGGAGTCAAGGGAGACTCTATGATGTGCACGACAACGATCTGCCGCGAAACGATCGGCAACGCCACTAAGGCGCGCAAGAGCCGCGCGCCGAAAGTCCACGCGCTGGCGCTGCTGGCTTTATTTTTCTCCAGCCTCGCCTTCGGCCAGGGCGGCGTGGCCACCGGAGATCTGCGCGTCACCGTGAAAGACCCCAAGGGCAACCTGATCACGAATGCAACGGTCACCGTCAGCGACGTTGCCAAGGGCTTCGAACGCACCGCGACCAGCGATGGCCAAGGTGGCTACAATGCCCGCCTCCTGCCTCCCGCTTCCTATGCCGTCACGGTCGAGGCGCCAGGCTTTGGCAAAGCCGAAGCCAAAGACGTGAGTCTCACCGTCGGAGCTCTCGTCGAACTCCCCGTCGACCTGGCCGTAGCCAGCGGCAGAGAAGTCGTGGAAGTAAGTTCGCAAGCCGATCTGGTGGAGACCTCGCGCACCTCGACCACCGATACGATCGGGCAGCGCCGCATCGACAACCTTCCCATCAACGGCCGCAACTACATCAACTTCACGCTCACCGATTCGCAAGTCGTACGCGACAACTCGCCGTTCCTCGGCGCCGCGCCGACTTCCGGGCTCAACATCAGTGGGCAGCGCGCTCGCTCGAACCTGGTCAACGTAGACGGCGCCGATGCCACCGATAATTCGACCAACGGCGTGCGCTCCACCGTTTCGCAAGAAGGAGTGCAAGAGTTCCAGATCATCACCAACAGTTACGCGCCCGAGTATGGCCGCGCCTCCGGCGGCGTGGTGAATATCATCACGCGCTCGGGTTCGAACGATTTTCACGGCGACGTCTTTGGCTTTCTTCGCAACCGCGACATTCAGGCGGTAAACCCATTCAGCAACGTTTCGAATCCGGCCTATACGCGGGTGCAGGCGGGCGTCGCTTTTGGCGGGCCAATCAAGAAGGACAAGACTTACTATTACTTTTCCTACGAGGTCACGCGGCGGCACGAAACCGGATTCTCCAGCATCGGGCAGAATAACTTTGGGCTGGTTCCGTTCGATACCGCGCAGGTGGGATTGCCGTTTGGAACGATTCAGCTGACTCCAGCACAGGTTGGTTTCTTCACCAATCCCGCGACGCTTGCGACGGAAGCCCAATCCGCGGCATTTCTAACCGGCGTAGAAAATTACGCTGTTCTGGCGGGCGCATCTTCGGCGCAGGCGATTCAAGGCGTTTGGCCCACCCAGTTGGTTCAGGGCGCGACCGGAGGATTGCTTAGCACTTGGGCCGGTTTCCCCACGACGTGCCAGCCCGGTAGCGCTTGCGCTCCGGTGCCGGCTTCCTACACGCCCCTGGCATCGCAAATCGGGAATTTTCCGGTATTCGAAGGAACCAGCCTCTACTCGCTGCGCCTCGACCACAACCTCAGCAACAACAACCGGCTCACGTTGCGCGTGAATGTGAGCCCCAGCACCGTGACGGGACTCGAGGGCAGCGGAGAAGATCAGCCCTTCGGTCAGAACGCCTATTCCCGAACCTCGCAGCAGACGTATCGCGATGTCACCGGCGTGGTGAAAGACACGTGGACGCTCGGCCCGAACAAAGTGAACGAATTCACCTTCCAATACGCCCGCCGCGGGCTTTCGTATTTCTACAACACGCAGATTCCCTCGGGATCGGCCCCTGCGGTGAACATACCCGGCTTCGCGTATATCGGCCGGGAGCCTTATTCCTTCATCCAGCGCGTGGAACAGCGCTATCAAGTCACCGACAACTTTTCCTGGACCATCGGACGCCACAATACCAAGTTCGGAGTCGACTTCAACTACCTGCCGCTAACCGCGACCTTCAGCGTCAATTACGGTGGGAATTACGACTTCGGAAGTTTCAGTTCCGCCCAGTTGGGTTTCGTTTCGCCAATCCCGGGCGACGCGTTCCCGGTTCTATCCGCAGTACAGGCCTACGGCGCTGGCTTGCCGGGAGACTTTGACCAGGGCCTCGGCAATCCCAATGACTCTTTCCACAACATTCCGATTGCTGCCTTCTGGCAGGACTCCTGGCGCGTGAGCTCCAATCTGACGTTGAATTACGGCGCCCGCTACGACGTGGAAATTCCTCCCACGCTCGCTCCGATAACGCCGCTGGCGCAAGCGGGATACGACTTCCTGGGTCTGCAGAAGGGAATTCAAATCGGCAAGACCCACATCCAGCCGCGCGTGGGGCTGGCATGGGATCCCAAGGGAGACGGAAAGACGGTAGTGCGTGCCTCTTACGGCACATTTTACGACCATCCCCTGCTCGGACTATATTTCTTGGGAGACGCTTCCGACGGCTCGACCAGCGGCCAAGTGGCATTCGGCGGCACCGGGTTTTGCAACGGCGCGGGAAATCCTTCGAATCTGAATGCTTTCACGATTTTCCAAGGCCTGGTGAATCAGCCCGGGTGCACGCCGTCGGTGTCGCCGACGGGCAACGCTAATCTTGGCTACTTGCCTAATCAGCAGCGCTTTAAGGCGCTGAATTTTCCCCAGTCGGAGTTTCTGAACCAGAACTATCTGAATCCGGCGACCTTTTTGCCCCTGGTCTTCCAGCCCTTCGGCTACCCCCAGGGCAAAGGCTTCGTTTACGCCTATGCCCAGCAAGTTAATTTCAGCATGGAGCGCGACCTCGGCAACGGCTTTGATTTCAATCTGGCCTACAACTTCAATGGCGGGCGCCATCTGAACCGTCCCATCAACGCCAATGCCCAGCGCGGCGATCTGCTGGTGGCTAATTTGCTGGCGGCGCAGGGTGATCCAACTTCGAACTCGGCCTTCGGCCCCTTAGCGGTGGGCAGCGGGGCTGCACCCTGCGGCATTAATCCCACCAGCCATAAACCCTGGGTGTCGGCTGCGCTCACCAATTTCTTCCGCCCCGGCGGTTTGAACGCGTCGATCGCCGACGCCCTGCTCGCCTCCGGCCCCCTCGCCGCAAGTTGTGTCACGACAGTTTATCCCCTGGTTTTGCAATCGTTGAAGGCGCAGGGATACAGCACCGCGGGATTCAATACCGCCTGCGATCCCGCGACGCTGGCGAATTGCGTCCCCTTCGGAGACATGGACGCCAATTACTCCAACGGCAGCTCCGCCTACAGCGGGCTCAGCGCCAACCTGCGCAAGCGCTTTGGAAGTCACTATGAATTTCTAGCGTCCTATACCTGGTCGCATGCCATCGACGATTCCACCGATTTGCAGGCCACCCTCACTCCGCAGGACAGTTATTATCCCGGCTTGGATCGCTCCAATTCGCTCTTCGACGAGCGCCAGCGCTTTGTCTTCAGCGGCGTATATCAGAGCGGCAAGCTAAGCGGCAACGGCTTTGTCAGCAAGGTCTTCAGCAATTGGACGGTTGCCCCGCTGCTCGATATCAACACCGGGCGGCCGTTTAATATCATCACCGGCAACGGCGACAACCTGCAGGAGTCGGCGCTCACCGGGCGCCCGAACACTTTCGTGAATCCGGTTTGCACGGCACAAGGATTTCCGGCGGTGCCCTCGAAGTTCTCGCCGACGGGAGTTTTTCAAGAGCCTTGCCTCGCCGACTTCAACGGGACGCTGCTGTCGCTGGATGGCAATCTTGGCCGCAACGCTGGCCACACTCCGTATACGCTGTTCAACGATCTGCGCTTCGCCAAGCGCATTTATTTCAACGAGCGTTACAACCTGGAGTTCATTACCGACATGTTCAACCTGGCCAACAAGTACAACGTGGCGGCAGTCAGCCCGCTGTTCACCAACGCCGGTCAGGCGACCGCCGCGTATGATCCGCGGCAGTTTCAATTTGCGTTGAAATTGTACTGGTAAGTTTCTCTACGGCGTCCGGCTTCTGGCTTCCGGGAGCCCAAAGCCGGAAGCCGGCAGCCGGTGTTAAACTTTAGCTTTATCCATCCTTGGCGCTTGCCGGAGCTCGTTCCCCGATGTCACCACCTATGCCTACGCCGCGGACGCGTCTGGTCCGCGAATCCGAGCGTGCGGTCTACGATCGCCAGGCCGCTTACCGCATTCTCGACGAAGGTTTTCTTTGCCACGTTGGCTTCGCCGTCGATGGCCAGCCCTTTGTGATCCCCACATCCTACGGACGCAAAGACGACTGCCTCTACATTCACGGCTCCGCCGCCAGCCGCATGCTGCGCCAGATGCAGCAAGCCATTCCGGTGTGCATCACGGTCACGCTGCTGGACGGCCTGGTGCTGGCGCGCTCCATTTTCAATCACTCCATGAATTACCGCTCGGTGGTGGTGCTGGGCAAAGCCACTCTGGTGGAGGATCCCGCGGAAAAGCTCGAAGCCCTGCGCCTGCTCTCCGAGCACATCATCCCAGGCCGCTGGGCGGACTCGCGCCAACCTAACGAGCGCGAACTCAAGCAGACTTCCGTGCTGCGGATGCCTATCGAAGAGTTTTCGGCCAAGGTTCGCCAAGGACCTGCGCTAGACGACGAAGCGGACTATTCTTTTCCAACCTGGGCCGGGGTGCTTCCGCTAGAAGTGAAGGCGGAGGCTCCGATCGCCGATCCGCGGCTTGCGCCCGGACACGGCGTGCCGGTCTATGTGAGCGGCTATTCTCGCAAGAGATAACGCTATCTCCCTGTAAATAGTGGTAAAGAGAGCTATCCTTACCTAAAGAGCACAGGTAAAGGTGAACCACTTCAGCACAATTAGCAGCAAAGGTCAGCTCACCGTCCCGCCAGAGATTTCGTAAACGCCTCGGGCTACAGGCTGGCGACCACGTCGAGTTCGTGGTGGAGGAAGGTCGTACCGTGATCCGGCCGGCTCGACCCGGGGAATAATCCTTTCGAGAAGCTGTCGGGAGCGCCCGAGGACCAGGAGATCATCGGATCATCGTCCAGTTGTTGACGCTTTGCACCGAAGCAGCGCCGGTGATCATCGGCATAGGACAATCGCGCCGGGAATTTTCCCTCAGGGTCTCTTCGGTGCTCTTGAAATCAATGCCGGGTGTTGCGGATAGCTCGACGAAGACGGGGCAAGCCGACCGCCTTATGACTCGCGACGCCCATCGCTACGCGCGGGATTTTCCCAGCCTTGGGCTGCTCTGAAGCCGCTCCAGGAAGTCGGCCTATGTAGATCGGCAATGTGGAGACAGCCGCCCTCGGCTTCTCTTAGAGCGAAGCTCGATTGGTTTTGAGGTTGCCGGCCCGTCAGTTCACCAAGAAGACAGCGGGCCTTCGGCCCGCGGACAGCCGATGGCGGCTGTCCCCCTGCTCCCTCACGGAATCAGCAGCAGCTTGCCGGCAATCTTTCTGGCTTCCAGGTCGCGATGCGCCTGCGGTGCGTCGGCCAAGGGATATGTTTTTGCGATCCTAACCTTCAGTTTGCCGTCGGCGATCATGCCGAACACCGCGCTCGTGCGCGCCAGCAACTCCTCGCGCGTAGCCGTGAAGTGGGCCAAGGTGGTGCGGGCCATGTAGAGCGAACCTTTTTCCGACAGCTTCGCGGGATCGACCGGCAGCACCGCGCCGCTCGACATGCCATAGAGCACGAGCATGCCGCGCAGGCGCATGACGTTGAGATTCTTCTCGAATGTCGCCTTGCCCACGCCGTCGTACACCACCTCGACGCCTTTGCCGTCAGTCAGGCGCTTCACTTCAGCTTCGAAATCCTGCTTGGTGAATACGATGACTTCATCTGCGCCAGCTTCGCGCGCGAGTTGAGCCTTATTGTCGCTCGATACGGTACCGATCACCCGCGCTCCGATAGCGCGCGCCATCTGGACCAGCAACGATCCGACTCCGCCCGCCGCGGCGTGAACCAGCGCCGTCTCTCCGGCCTTGAGCTTGTGCGCGTCGGTTACCAGATAATGAGCCGTTAGGCCGTGAACCATAGCCGCCGCAGCCTGCTCATCGCGGATCGCCGCCGGCACGGGCACCAGATGCTCTTCGGGCGAAACCACAGATTCTGCGTAAGAACCCAAAACTCCGCTCCAAGCTACGCGGTCTCCCACGTGCACGGTTTTCACCTGCGCGCCCACAGCGCTGACCACCCCCGCGCCTTCCTGCCCAGGAATAAACGGCAGCAGGGTGCGGAACCGGCCGTCGCGAAAGTAGCCATCGATCGAATTCACTCCCGCCACCGAAACTTTCACCACCGCTTCGGCAGGCTTGGGCTGCGGAACCGCAACGTCTTCCAGTTTCATCACTTCCGGCCCGCCGGTGTTGTGTACGCGGATTGCTTTCATCCTGTATTCCTCAAGGAAGTTACGTTCAAAGTAGCGGAGCCGTCCCGCCCCGCGGCGGAGACTAAGGCAAAAGCAGCAACTTCCCAGTCGTCTTGCGCCCTTCCAGATCGCGATGCGCTTGCTGCGCCTCAGCCAAGGGATAGAGATGCTCAATGCGCAGCTTGAGCTTGCCCGCCTTGATCATGCTGAACAAATCGCTGGATCGCGCCACCAACTCTTCCCGCGTCGCGATGTAGTTAAACAGCGACGGCCGGGTTACGTACAGCGATCCTTTTTGCGACAAGGCGATCAGGTCAAACGGCGGCACCGCGCCACTCGATCCTCCGAAGAGTACCATCATTCCGCGCGGCCGCAGGATGTTCAATCCTTTCTCAAATGTCGTCTTGCCCACCGAGTCATAGACCACATCGACGCCCCTGCCGCCGGTAATGCGCTTGGTTTCGGCCTCAAAATCCTGCTGGGTGTAGAGAATGATTTCGTCGGCACCGGCTGCGCGCGCCAGTTTAGCTTTCTCGTCGCTCGAGACGGTCGCGATCACGCGCGCGCCGACGTTGTGCGCCATCTGCACCAGCAGCAAGCCCACGCCGCCGGCGGCGGCATGCACCAGCGCGGTCTGACCTTTCTTCAGGGGAAAAGTATCGTGCGAGAGATAGTGTGCGGTCATGCCTTGCAGCATGACTGCCGCGGCCTGCTGATCGGTCACGCCCGGCGGAATCGTGACGAGCCGATCGGCTGGAGCCGAGATATATTCCGCGTAAGAGCCCTGCACTCCGGCCCAAGCCACGCGCTCGCCCGCCTTGAGCGAAGTGACATCGGCGCCCACGGCGGTTACAACCCCAGCCCCCTCGCTCCCGGGAATAAGCGGCAGGGGCGCTTTATAGCGCCCCTCGCGAAAGTAGACATCGATAAAATTCACGCCCGAGGCAGCGAGCTTCACGACCGCCTCGTTGGCCTTCGGTTGCGAAACCGGGAGTTCCACGAATTCCATGGCTTCCGGCCCGCCGACTTGTTTTACCTGAATGGCTTTCATCTTGCCCTGGGCTCCTGACGCGCAACATAAAGATTCCGGCAGACAATTCTAATTCACCGGCCGGTTCCTAAGTAGGGCTGGGCTCGTCTGAGAGCTGAGAACAGGGAACTGGCTCTGCTACACTTTGCCAGTCCTCCGCAAGGAGTAGTCATGGCCGATAAAGTCCCACAGAATCTTGCCCATCACGCCCGCCTCGATCCCTGGTTTCATTTCTTCTTGCTGCCGGTATTCGGCTTGATGGTGATCGTTGCTCTGGTCCACCTGATCTTTCATCCGAGGTTGCATCCAGCCGGACTGCTGTTGGTCTCAATAGCGGCGCTGGTGGCTGTTTTCAAGATTCGCCTGTACGCCCTTAAAGTGCAGGATCGGGTGATTCGCCTCGAGGAACGCCAGCGCCTGAATCTACTTTTGCCGGAAGCGATGCGCTCGCGCATTCCGGAATTTACCGAGCGCCAACTCATCGCGCTGCGCTTCGCCTCCGACGGTGAACTGCCCGATTTGGCCGAGCGCACCCTGGCGCAGAACCTGGCCCCGGCAGACATAAAGAAGTCAATTCAGAGCTGGCGGCCGGACTACTGGCGAGTCTAGGGGATTGAGGGATTGGGGAATTTAGTAATTTGGTAATGGAATAGCCAAAGCTCGGAAGCTTAACCCATGAGTCGGTTCGTTTCTGCCCGTCCCGACGGTCTCGAGACCGTCCTTGCTCAAGGCAAGCTCCGATCCGGTCCTGCACCAATTGATCCCAGGCGATTCTCGGCGGCCACTTTTGCGTACCATTTTCCTGATTCTTTGATGGTGCGCTTTTCATTCTTGAAGTCTACATACGTCAGGCCGAAGCGCTGGCCGAAACCCTCCGCCCACTCGAAATTATCGAGCAGAGTCCAGGCGTGATAGCTGCGTACGTCGGCGCCATCGGCCATGGCGCGGGCCAGCGCCTGCAGGTAATCGCGATGATACTGAACGCGGCGGCCGTCGCGAATCACGCCACTGGCATCGGGGCTGTCGTTATAGGCGCAGCCGCTTTCGGTAATTTCAATCTGCGGATGGTTGAAGTCGCGACTGATGCGCATGACCATGTCATACAGTGCCTTGGGCCAAACTTCCCATCCAATATCGGTTTTCGGCCCCTGCTCGCCTCCGGAAAGTTTCACGGGAAACAACCATTGCTGTGTGTGCGAGAGGCGCTCGAGCGCGCCCGCCGCCGCCGCGATGGTGCGGTAATAAAGATTGATGCCGACGAAATCGAGAGGAGCTCGCATCTTTTCGAGATCGCCGGAGCGGATCCCCATGGTAGTTTCCGGCAGAAAGGCGAGCGCCTCGGGATAGCTTCCTTTCAGCGCCGGCTCCAGAAACCAGAGGTTGTAAATGGCATGGGCGCGGTCGGCGGCCAGCTTGTCTTCTTCCGAGTTGGTGGCCGCCTCGCAGGGCGACATGCTGAACGCGGTTCCCACGCGCACCTGCTGGCGGTGAGATTTCAAAGCATGAAAAGCCGCGGCCTGAGCCAGGTTCACAGTGTGCGAGGCGCGTAGAAAGTCGATGATGCTGCTGCGTCCGGGGGCATGCGTACCGTCGAGGTATCCATTAAAGGTAAAGGCCAGGGGTTCGTTGAGCAGCACCCAATCGGAAACCCGATCGCCCAGCGCGCGTCCGACAAGGTAGACGTAGTCGGCGAAGCGCGCCGCGGTATCGCGATTGGGCCAGCCTCCGTTATCCTCGAGAGCCTGCGGCAAATCCCAGTGATAGAGCGTGACCAGGGGACGAACCTTCGCCTGCAGCAGCGCATCGACCAAACGGCTGTAGTGATCCATGCCCTGCGAGTTCGCGATGCCGGAGCCGCTGGCCTGAATGCGCGGCCACGAAACCGAAAAGCGGTAGCTGTTCAATTTCATGGCGCGGACCAGATCAATGTCTTGCTGCCAGCGGTGGTAAGAATCGCAGGCGCTGTCGCCATTGCTGCCGTCCTTGATTTTGCCAGGAGTGTGGGCGAAACGGTCCCAGATGGATTCGCCCTTGCTATCGGCCTTCCACGCGCCTTCGATCTGATAGGCGGCAGTCGCTGCGCCCCAGTAAAAATTCTTGGGAAAAGAAATCTCGGAAGCAGCGTCGAGTTGCACTGCCGAAGAACCGTTAACGGGCGCGACATGCAAAGGCCCCGCGGCATTCGACGATACGCTGCACGCCGGAAACAGCGCGCCCGGCAGCGCCGCGGCGATGCCGGAGGCGAGGGCTGATCGGGCAAAGTCACGGCGGGTTAGAGGCAAGGTAGGGTGGGCTCCTGCATCGACAAACTCGAGGACGTCAATTGTGCTTGATCAGCTTTCCGGTCTTTTGCCCTGTCAGGGAACTGTACAAAGTCTCCAGGAAAACATCCTGGTTCACAAATTCTCCGGAATACTTCTTCCAGGGTTCGAGCAGCTTGGCCTGCTTCATCTGGTCCAGCGTCTTGCCCTCTTTCAAGGCGTTCTGCACCGCTTCGCGCGTCGCCCTCAGCATAACAAGGTAGGTGCGCACATCGTCGATGCTTGAAATCGGGCCATGCCCTGGAATCACTTTCGCATCGGCCGGCAATTGTGCAATGACACTCTCGACCGCCGCAATCATGCCATTGATGCCGCCGCCCGACTCCACATCGATGAAAGGAAATCCATAGGTGACGAAGTCGTCGCCCATGTGGACGACGTTGGAGTGGGGAAAAAAGATGATGGAATCGCCGTCCGTATGTCCCCCAGGAAAATAGAGGGCGCGAATATCTTCGCCGTTCAGGTGCACGGTCACGTCGTGATCAAACGTGAGAATGGGCAGAGCGTCGGGGGGCGCGGGCTTCATGTCCATGTGAATGGAGCCACCGTTACCCCCGCCTCCGCCACTCTCCAGACGTTTGCGCACGTTGTCCTGCGCAATGATGGGCGCCTGCTTCTGGAAGTAAGCGTTGCCGCCGGTGTGGTCGGGATGATAGTGCGTATTCATAATGAAGCGCACCGGCTTGTCGGTGATGCCCTTGAGCGCAGCCTGAATCTTATCGGCCAGCGGGGCGTACTGATCGTCGACGATGACGATACCGTCGTCGCCGACCGAGGCGCCAATGTTGCCTCCCGCGCCTTCGAGCATGTAAACGCTGCCCGCTACCTTCGTGACCTTCATTTGCACTTTGCTGAAATCCTGGTCCTGAGCGGCGGCTGGAAAGCTGGCCCAGAGAGTAAGAATGGTTGAGGTAAGAACGGCGATCAATCGGCGCATGACGGTCCTCATCTTCATTTTGACCACGGGCTGTCATTTTAAACCGGAATGGCACGGAGCGCTCGCACACCAAAGGCGCGCGCGGGTTGCAAGCGTGTGGTTCGGCAATTCGGTTGCAAATGAAACCTGAAGCGAGGCGGCCAGGTCGCCCCGTATTGCATCTGCCTAAAGGAGCATCGCGATGCGCATCCACGCCAATCCACCCAACCCCAACGCCCAACTCGATGCGCTTTGCGCCGAGAACAAGGCTGCCGCCAAGAAACGAGCCGAGCGCACCCGCAAGAAGCTGCTGGAGGCCAGCTCAGAAGTGGCTGGCGAAGCTTCCGAGGAAGACTTTGTCGTAGAGCTGGAGTCCCTGAAGCAGTCCCAGGAATAGGCGAGTCCAAGGATTCATACCGGTCGAGTAAGGCAGAGCAGATTGGCCTGGTCTCAGATGGGGCCATCCCGAAGCCCCGCGCACTCACCAGCGGGGCGATGGATCTCGGTCGCCGCAACCTCGTTCGCAAACCCGCACCTAAAGTAGGACCCTCGCGAACTTCCCGCCGCTTTCCAGTAAACTGAATTTCCTTGAAAACCATCGCACACATTCTGGCGCGCTACACCGCCTGGATCTGGATGCTCTTGCATCACCTGGGAATCTGGGGAGTATTCGTGATCGCATTCGCGGATTCCGCGCTGCTGGGCATGCCCGTGGATGCGATCGTGGCGGCCTACGTTTACCAGGATCGCAAGCGCCTGCTCTTTTATGTAGGGATGGCTTCGCTGGGCTCGGCGCTGGGCAGCATTCCGCTCTACCTGATCGGATACGCCGGCGGCGAAGCGGTGCTGCGCAAGCGCATCTCTGAGGAGCGTTTCCTCCGGATTCACCGCTCCTTCGAGAAGCACGAATTCTGGGCGCTGATGTTTCCCGGCATGCTGCCCCCGCCCATGCCCTTCAAAATTTTCGTGCTGGGAGCGGCGGTCTTCGAAATGCGCTTCCGCGACTTTCTAGCCGCAATCTTCGCCGGAAGATTCGTGCGCTTCTTTACGCTGTCGGTGCTCGTGCTCTGGTTCGGGCCACAGGTCGTGGGCCTGGCGGGCGCTCTCTTCCGGCGGCATATTTATTGGGTACTGGGAGGGGTGGTGGCCGGAGTTTTGACTTGGTGGTTGTCGCGACGAAAGCGAAAAGGGCGGGTGGACGTGTGATACTCGAGCGCGATCCGCGTTCAGAAGTGCTCCAAGATTCGCTTTGGTTCGCGACCATGGTAATTTCCGCAAATTGGTCGAGTTACTCAAGCTTGCGGGCGCGACACCTAACAGACGACGATGTTAGTTCACCTCCCGCGAATGCGAACCTTACCTATCGTTGTTGACCTGTTCGCAGGGGCAGGCGGCTTAAGACTGGGCAAACACCACAAGCTACGCCGATAAGATCGAGGCCAACGACTTGGCGGCCTATCGAACGAGCTAAGAGAAAGTCTCTCCCGAAGTGCGATCGAAGATCATGGCGCCGGTGGGTTCGCGCGGCAATCGAAGCACCGGACAGCGCATGGAAAAATTGCAGCGCCGCCGCCACTTCAAAGGCTACCGAACGCAATGGCCGGTGTTTGGCAAACCGGATTTCGTCTGGCCCAAGCCCAAGATTGCGCCCTTCATCGAGGAGTGCTGGGGGCATGGCTGTCCGCCGAGCGAACGCTGCGGTAAACCCGCGAAGAGCAACGCGGCATTCTGGCGAGCGAAAGTGCGATCCGATCGGCGCCGGGATCTCAGGGTATCCCGGCAGCTACGCCGCCAAGGCTGGCGAGTTCTGCGGGTGCAAGTGCGTGGTCGGACATCCGCGAACACTTTCACGTCTGATGCGAACCGCAGCTCGTTAGATTCCGCTTGACATTCGCTTTATATTCGCCCACAATTACGGCCATGGCGATCACACGCAGGCAACGCGAGGTGTATGACTTCATCTCCCGCTTCGTGGCGGAGCATGGATACTCGCCGTCGTTTGAAGAGATTGGCGGCGGCCTTGACCTCAACTCGCTGGCCACGGTGCACAAGCACATCACCAACCTGGAAAAAAAGGGATTGCTTACCCGCGACTACAACCGCAGCCGCTCGATCGACCTATGCCCGCCGAAGGGTCGCCTCAAGCAGGCCATGAGCGTGAATACGGGGCTGGTTTTGCCTCTGCTGGGGCGCATCGCCGCCGGCCAGCCCATCGAAGCCGTGCAGGACAATCAGACCATCTCGCTCGCCGACTTCGTCCGTTCGAAGGAAGTGTTCGTGCTGGAGGTGCGCGGCGATTCCATGCAGGATGAGGCCATTCTCGATGGCGACTACGTTCTGGTCGAGAAGTTGAAGACGGCGCACAACGGCGACATCGTAGTAGCGGTCGTCGACCGCGACGACGCTACGCTCAAGCGCTTCTACCGCGAGGGCGATAGCATCCGCCTGCAGCCCTCAAACGTGACCATGAAGCCGATCATTGTACCCGCGGCTTCGGTGGAAGTGCAGGGGCGGGTGATTGGAGTGCTGCGGAAGTACTAGAGGCTTCGGGCTCGACTTCGAACAAGAGCTTTTGAACGCGGAGAGCTCGGAGAACTGCCGCGGAGAAAAAATTAGTCATGCCACACTCGCCGCTATCTTGAGTTCGACTGCTATCCGGGATTGCTGTGTGCCTATGTCTTACAGCTTCAGCCCACCCACAGACGCCGTCGGCGGCGCAAGCTGCGCCTGCCAAGGAGAAATTTGTGACCAGCCACGCCAGCGGAACCTTCGAAGTAAAGCTGACGCCCCAGCCAACGCTAGAAGGAGGCGATCCCGACCTGGGACGAATGGCCATCGCGAAACAGTTTCACGGCGACTTGGAGGGAACCAGCAAGGGATACATGCTCTCTTCGGCTGCGACTGTCGTGAAAGGCTCTGGCGGCTACGTCGCGATCGAGCGGGTTACCGGCGCCCTGAAAGGCCGCAGCGGCAGCTTTGTGCTGCAGCACAGCGGAACCATGGACCGCGGCGTCCCGCAGTGGAGCGTTATAGTTGTGCCTGATTCCGCAACTGGCCCACTTACCGGCCTGGCAGGAACCATGACCATCAAAATCGACGCCGGCAAACACTCTTACGAATTCGAGTACGCACAGCCCGAGCCCTGAGATTCTGGCGGGTCCCCTCCACCTCGCTGCGCTCGGCCGACAGCCGAGGCGGCTGTCCCACATTTGCACCTTTGTCCTCAGAAACCTAAACGCCCGGAAATTGGCTTCCTGGCGTTCGTTTCCAAGCTGAAAGCTGATAGCCGACCGCGGATAGCGGCTTACCCAACGTGCTTGTCAATCGCTTGTGCGATAGCTTCCTTGGGCCTGTAGCCGACGAGTTGCTCCACCACTTGCCCGCCTTTGAACACCAGGAGCGTGGGGATGCCTGTCACTTTGTAACGCATCGGGGTCGAGCTGTTGGAGTCGACGTCCATCTTGCCAACCTTCAGTTTGCCCTGGTAGTCGTGAGCCAGTTCCTCGACGATGGGAGCGATGGCGCGGCAGGGTCCGCACCATGTCGCCCAGAAGTCCACCAGCACGGGTTGTTCCGATTTCAAAACATCCTGGTCGAAGTTCGCATCGGTGACTTCGACGATTCCATTGCCTGCCATAATCTTCTCCTCGTTGTAACGTCGCGTAGCCGGCGGACGCCCCATGTTTCGCAAAACATGTTAGGCAAAACACGTTTCTTAAACAACGAACAGCCGCAGCCGGGTCCTGCGTTCTATGAATAAGGACTTAGAAATTTGCCCCAACTCGTTATCGTACCACTTGCGATTGGATGCCGGGACGGGCGCGAAGGTCGCAGAAGCACCGCCGCCTTACAGGCCGGTTTGGAGGCGGGGATAAGCGACTTGAGACAGCTGACCAACCGCCAGCGCTGGGCTTCGGGCAGTTTCGACCAAAACCGGCATCCCGTGCCCAACTACCCCGTTGGTCCGGCGGAAAATTCCGTCGCAATCCAATTGCGACCCGTTGGAGTGGCGATCGCGAAGGAGCGACCGATGCCCCTACTTCAAACCGAAGTGCCGGGCCGCCCGCCGGCCCACTTCGAGGATCGCGAATCCGCATGACCCAGCGCGTCGCGCCATTCTGCACGGGATGGAAAACGCCAACAAACATCTGGATGCCGCCCCGCTCCTGCCCCAGGCCCAGAAACTCGACGCCCGCGTCGACCACAGCACCGTCTTCCGAACCCTGCAATGGCTCAAACGCCACGGCCTGATCGACGAGCTCGACCTCATGCACATCCACGGCGAGGGCCACGACTACGAGCGCAAACTGAACCGCGACCACGTCCACATGGCATGCCTGCGCTGCGGCAAGATCATGGCATTTGTCAGGCCATATTTTCGAGAAGCCGAAAGAGCAAGTGGAAAAGGACTGCAACTTCCGCGTTGTGGTTTCAGGTTTGGAAATCGGCGGCTACGGCGCGGGGTGCCGGGTAGCGAAAAGGCCAAGGAAGGTCTGCCAACCAGAAGCCCTCGGCTACCAATAAAAAAGCGCCCCGGACTTGTCAGTCAAGGACGCTCGGCAGCCCTCCCCCAGAACTGCCAAACCACGCCCCCGATACTACGGATCGAGCCATAGCCTGTAAACATCACTTTGGTAATCGTATTAGCGCGAAGCTAATACGCGCGGATCGGGAAGGGATCGAGATCGGCGAAAGAGATTACTGCTTCCGCCAGGATTGGCCGCTGTCGCTCGTCATCCACACTTCGCCGGTCGTAGTCGCGACCCTGCCGTGCTGGGGATCGGCAAACTGAATGCCGGTGATGTCGCCGGTCGCAACCGCGCTTGCGGTCGCCGGAATGACCCGCGTCCAGTGCGCTCCCATATCCGTTGAATGATAAAGCAGCGCTCCCGCGCCACCCGCCCAGACCTCGGGGCCGCTCGCCGAAACTGCTCGGAAGAGCGGATTCGCTGGTGCCTTCGCCAGCCTCTTGGCTTCAACTTTGTCTTTGTCTTGATCGGCTTCCTCCTCTTTTTTGTAGCCGCCGTTCCCCTCTACGCTCACCACCATCGCCGCGGCGGAGCCGAGAGGCCCAGTGACGCTCACCTCTTCCCAGGTTTTTCCGGCGTCGAAGGAGCGTTGCAAAGAACCACTGGCACTGATGCTCCAGTGCGGCCCTGCGCCTGCCTTCAAAGTGGACTGCGTCTGGAGATCCCTGGGGGTAGCGGCGGCAACTGCGGGCGCGCTCTTTGCCGCCACGGGATCTTTCGCCTTCACCACATCCAGCTTCATGACGTTGCGCCCATTCATCGGCAAAATATTTTGCTTCTCCGCAATCTGATTTGCGGTTTGAGCCGTCTCGGTATTTGCCGGCCCAGTCTTTCCTGGCCCAGCCTGAGCTTGCACCTCGACCACTTCCGATGCCCGTGGAACAAGCGGCGCAGCGGATGGCGCAGCCTTTCCCGGAGCCGGCGCTGCGGAGTTGAACGCTGGAGCGGTGGTCGCAAACTGGGCCGATTCGCTCGCGCCGGCGGCTGCGGCTATGCCTGGTCTCGCGCCCGCTAGCGCGTCGGCGGCCATGCGCTTGCGAGCCCTCGGCAGCGCCCGCTCCGAATCAGCGAGCGCGAAAGCCTGCCGCGCGACTTTGTTATCCATTATCAACTCAGTTTGCTCGCGAGGAGCTTGCGGCTGCGCTTCCGGAACCGCGGCCGACGCAATGGACTTCGCTATCGGCGACGCCGACTGGCCCTCCGTCGGCAGCGCAGCCAGTCGGCTCTCCCGAGGTTTAGCTAGCTTGTATTCGAGAACTCCGATCGAAGTAAGCACAACCACGCCGGCCGCTACCACTCCCCAGCGAAGAACAGGCAAGCTCAACCATCGCCTACCAAGACCCTTCATCGCGGTCGTACCCGCACCTTCGGACGCAGGCAACGCCAGCGCGACCACCTCGCGGCAATCGCCGCAGTGGGCAAGATGGCGGATGACGCCAGCACGCTCCGATTCCGGCAACACCTGCTCGGCGAAGGCAGCAAGCAGGTTCGCGTCGGGATGCGCTTCCGCAGCCTGCGTCTGCAAGCGCTGCAACACGGATTTGGGAACGTTGTCCATCTCACTATGAGCCGAAACTTGCGACAGTAGCGCCGCCTTCCCGGCGGCGGGGAGCTTGCCCTGAGCCAGCCCCTGAGCCAGCCCCTGAGCCAGCCAAAGAGGAGGGCGTCCCGCCGGCCGCGCCGGGGTAAGGGCGCCCCCCGGACAGCCGGCAAAGACGCCGGCCCATCAGCGACTAAGTTGACCTCACTCCCGGCTTCTCCGGAGTCCTTTTCTCCACCCTCTTTTCAGAGAACGCCCGCCCCGCCGATTCTTGCGCTAGGCTGCCTCGAATATCCACCTGCAAATCGCGCACATCCACTTCCAGTGCCTCCTCGGCCTGGCGGCGGCCCATGCCCTGCTGCTGCATGCCAGCAAGAATTTTCTTGCGCAACGATTTTGCCAGTTTATCCACCTTACGGCTGATGGTGGATTCGTGAACCCCCAGCGTGCGCGCGATCTCCGCCAGCGTGCGCCCATCCAGATAGTACGACGCTAGCACCAAGCGGTCCTCCCCCGAGAGCGCAGCCAACGCGGCGCTGGTAGCCGATTCCAGCCGCGCGTCGGCCGAAAGCAACGGTTCCGGCTCAGGCGCGGCGAACTGCAATCCCTCCTCGCTCTCTTCGTCGAGGCTGACCGACCGCTTGGTGCGGCGATAGCGATTCACGAATTCCTGCGCCAACACGGTGCGCAGCCAGCCTTCAAGCGATCCCCGTCCTGTAAACGAAGCCAACTTCGAGGCGCGCTCGCCGTCGCGGGTGGTTGTACCGTACAGTTCGGCGTAGAGCGAATCGGCGAGGTCGCGCGCGGCGGAGTCCTCGCGCGCAATGCGCAGACCGGACTGATAAAGTTTCTCGCGATAGCGCGTCAGAAAGATCTCCCAGGCGGAATTGTGACCCGCTGCGCAGGCGCGGGCGAGCGCAAGTTCCTCCACGCGCAACGTCAGCAGAAAAGCACGGGCCTCGGCGTGCGTTGCGCCATCGGGCAGATATTTGCCAGCCACCTCGCCGAGAATCACGGCGAAAGCCTCCGCCGTGAGGCCAACTTTTTCGGCTGCGCTCGCCGCGTGCAACTCCGCCAACAGATCGGAGACGGCCGATTGCACTGCGGCGGAGATCGGTTTCGCGACGCGCATAGAAAATAGGTAGAAGAGAAAACGAGCTTACGACAGGGCCGGTCAGGACGCTACTAATTCCTTAGACGCGCCCCATGTGAATTTAGGCCGCAAGCCCTAAATTCTTTTTCGTTCTGGCGGAGAGTCGAGACAGACGGCGCGCCCCGGAAAGTCCTCCTGGGCCGGGGCGCGCTGCCTTGCCTGGGCCGCTTTGTCCGATCTGCTTTGTATGAGGAGGGAGCCCCGATGAAATCCCAGACGCGGTCGAACCTGAAGTCGAAAGTGCTTCTGGCGGCGAGTTTGTTCGCGATCGTTGCAGGGTCGATCTCGTTGAATCTTTGCCCGGTCCATGCCGGCGAAACGCCGATCGCTTCCGGCTACAAGGTGCTGGAGCCGATCCGGCACGGCAGTCTAACCGTATTTCCCGTGGTTGCCGCGAAGTCGTACGCCACCAGCGAATTTCTCACCCTCGATGAAGGGCTGCGCAGCGGCGAAGTGATTGTCACCGAGTATGGCAACGTTCACGGCCTGATCCGGCGGCATACTCCGGCCGTGCTGCATGCCGAAGCGCAGGGCGCCGAGGTGAACAAGCTGGTGTTGGTCAACAACTCCAAGCGGCCGTTGCTGCTTCTCGCCGGCGAAATCGTTGCCGGCGGCAAGCAGGATCGCGTGATCGGCAAAGATCGCATCGTGCCGGCCGAGAGCGATCCCGTCGATCTCAGCGTCTTCTGCGTCGAGCCGGGGCGCTGGGTGGGAAGCAGCGAGCAGTTTGGCGCGTCGGAAGTGCTGTATGGAGACGTCAAGGGACTGCCCATGAACGCCCGCAAGGTGACCACCCTGATGGCGCAGCCCTCGGTGCGCGCCAAAGCCATGGGCGATAAAGATCAGAGCCAGGTTTGGGCTGCAGTGAAAAAACAGCAGCAGTCGATGGCAGTCGAGGTAGCAGCGTCGGCGGCACCCGCGAGCAGCGATCAGCTGAACTCCACCAGTTCCTACGCACAGGTGATGGAGAACAAAGACGTCAAAGAAAAAGTGGACGAGATCGCCAAGCCCATCGAGCAGAACTACCAGAGCATGATCCGGCAGTTGCGCGATCGCAACGCCGTGGGAGTCGTCGTGGCGGTGAACGGGCGCATCATCTGGTCCGATGTTTTTGCCAGCGCCGAGTTGCTGCAAAAATACTGGACCAAGCTGGTGCGCTCGTATGCCTCCGAGGCCGTCGTGAGCCGGGCCAAGGGCGCGGAAGTCACCACCCAACAAGCCGAAGCGTTTCTGGCGGAGATCGAAGGCCGCAAGGAAACCATCGAGAGTGAGCCGGGAATCTATCGTCACACCGAGGTCAACGGGGATGGCTTCAAAGCCTTCGCTCTGACCTCACTGTTGCCGAAGACCGGCTTCGAAGTGCACGTAGCCAAGATGGCGGAGTAAAGCAGAAGTTCGAGGTTGGGGCGGGCCGAGGTCCGAGCATTGAAAACTGATCACCGCTCCCCGGCCCCTCGACCTTCATACCAACTCTGCCAAGCGGCGGAGTCGTTGGGCAACCGCTGCCCGGTGATGTCGCTCAAAGCCTGAAAGGCCGAGGCGTGAGTCTGCGCATCAAGCGCTGGATCACTCGAGTAGCGAATCAACTGCGGCACGGCAATCATTCGCCGCTCGTGGCTCAACATCCCGGATTGACCCAGGCTGCAAGCCGCGCGTTCGCGCACCAGCGCCGAGGGATCGTTGCGCATGGCATCGAGCAGCGGCACGATCGTGGGCGCAGTCCCCACCAGAGCCAAAGCCTCGACCGCCCAGCGCCGCGAGTCTTCATCGCCACTGCGTGCACTCAAGTGCACGGTTAAAACCTTCACCACGCGATCACTTTCTATCCCGCGATTGCCCATCAGTCCCAGAGTCCACAGCGCCCACACTTTTTGCGCGTGATTGTTCGACTCCGCCTGCCGTACTAAAGCATCCACGCTCGACCCGCTCTTTGCGACCCCGTAAGCGGCAAGCTGCACTTCGATGGCGGACTCGCGCACGCCGCGATCCTCCGAGTTCATCGCCACCGCAGTCAGCTGCCCGAGTTGAGAATCCCACTTAAGTTTTCCCCGCCAACCCTCTACGCGGGCATCGATCCTGGCTGTGGTTGCGGAGCCCGATTCGGATTCTCCGCGCGCGTGACCGACGGCGCGTTCCAGAAGAATCTCGGCCTGCTGCTGCGGCTTGTGCAAATCCAATTCGCGATCGGAGAGCGTGTCGGAAGGAACGACTGAATTTTGGCGCGACGAGAAACCTCCAGTAACGTTGCGCAAAATTCCGTGCCCGGCCGCGCTTGAGACCACCAAGGCAGAAGCCGCTCCCAGCACGACTGCCAGAATCTGAAGCGCCCGCCTAGGCAACCGAGCAGACGACCGCGCGCTGGCCCGCGCTGAATCCGGACCCAGCGTGCCATAATCCGGCGTCGGCTGCAGACGCGAATCCGCAGCGGTTAACTGCGCGCCTGAAGCCTTCGATCCAAACCAGCGCATAGCCAAAGTTTAAGGAGCAGGCCAACTGGGGTAAAGTTACTTCTGGGGTCGTCCCATTAAGATTTAGATGGTCAAACTTCGACGTGCTGGCCACCCGGGGCTCGGGACCGACATCCAAATCATTTCCGTTGCCGCGAAAAGGATCGACACAGAAAAATGAACGTCCGCAAAACTTTCCCATACTTTTTCATCGCCCTCACGGTGTTCACCGCCGCCATGGCTTTCGCCGCATCCGGCCCAGGCTACAAAGTTCTGAATACCTACAAAGTCGCGGGCGAGGGAGGTTGGGATTACCTGGTCGCGGATGCGGCCACGCGGCGCCTGTACATCACGCGCGCCACCCATGTCATCGTCCTCGATATGGATTCCGGTAAAATCACGGGCGATATCGCAGACACGCCGGGGGTTCACGGCGTGGCCCTCGCACCCGAACTCGGCCGCGGCTTCGCCAGCAACGGTCGCGAAGGCACCGTCAGCATTTTTGATCTGAAGACGCTGGCCACCAGCAGCAAGGTGAAGGTGGGCGAGAATCCGGACGCGATTCTTTATGATCCGGCGACCAGGCGCGTCTTCACCTTTAACGGAAAAAGCCAGGACGCAACCGCCATCGACGCCGCTAGCGGCAAAGTGCTGGGCACAATCAAACTCGACGGCAAGCCGGAGTTTGCCGCCAGCGACGGCAAGGGCGAAATTTTCGTGAATATCGAAGACAAGAGCGAGCTGACGGCGATTGACCCGGCCAAGCTCGAGGTCAAATCGAAGTGGCCGTTGGCGCCCTGCGAGTCGCCCTCGGGGCTTTCGCTGGACCGGAAGAATCGCCGCTTATTCGTGGGCTGCGACAATAAGATGATGGCGGTCGTAGATGCGGACAGCGGCAAAGTCGTCGCCACTCCCGTGATCGGCGACGGCGTCGACGCCACCACATTCGATGCGGACACCGGACTGGCGTTCGCTTCCTGCGGCGAAGGAGTGCTGACCGTCGTACACGAGGACTCGCCGGAGAAATTCAGCGTCGCGGAAAATGTTACAACCCGGCCCGGAGCCCGCACCCTGGCGCTCGATTCCAAAACCCACGACGTTTTTCTAGTCACGGCGAAATTCGGGCCACCGCCTCCCGCGACTCCCGAAAATCCACATCCGCGGCGAAGCATCGTCCCGGACAGCGTGGTAGTCCTGGTCGTGGGCAAATAAACACCCGTGAAGAATACTCTCCATTCCGCGACCGCCGCGCTCGGGCTTGCGCTGGCGCTCGTCCTGCTGCACGCCGAGGCGGTGCCAACCTGCGCCGCCTACTCCGTGCTCACACACGAAGAAATCGTCGACCTGGCCTGGAAAGATGCTCTCGTGCCGCTGCTCAAGAAGCGCTTTTCCGCCGCCACCGACGACGATCTCAAAAAAGCTCACGCCTTCGCCTACGGCGGATCGCTGGTGCAGGACATGGGCTACTACCCTTTCGGCAGTAAAGAATTCAGCGATCTAACCCATTACGTGCGCAGCGGAGACTTCGTCGCGAACTTGCTCAAGGAAGCCTCCGATCTCGAGGAATACGCTTTCGCGCTGGGCGCGCTGGCGCATTACTCCTCCGACAACTGCGGGCATCCCACCATCAATCAAGCCGTCGCCATCGAGTTTCCCAAGCTGCGCGAAAAATACGGCAAAGAGGTCACCTACGAAGACAATCCCAAAGATCACATTCGCGTCGAGTTTGGTTTCGACGTGACTCAGGTGGCGAAGAATCGTTATACCTCCGACCGCTATCACGATTTCATCGGCTTCGAAATCGCGAAGCCCCTGCTGGAGCGGGCCTTTCAAGACACTTACGGCATCCCGCTGAAAGATGTGATTGCGAACGAGGATCTGGCCTTCGGAACTTTTCGCCGGGCCATCAGCACCGTGATCCCCGAGATGACGCGCGTGGCGCTGACCACGCGCCGCCAAGAAATTGTGGCCGAGACTCCAAACTTCCGGGCGCGCCAGTTTCGCTACTACTTATCCCGCACCAGCTATCAGAAAGAATGGGGCAAGGGTTACCGCCGTCCCGGCTTCGGCACCCGGCTGCTCGCGTTCCTTCTCAGAATCGTTCCCAAGATCGGTCCCTTCCGGGCGCTCGATTTCAAAGTCCCCGATAAACAGACCGAGGATCTTTACATCGCCAGCGTCGACAAAACCATGGAGAACTACACCAAGCTCGTCCACGAAGTCGGCGATGGAACGCTGCAACTCACGAACACCGACTTCGACACCGGCCACGACACCCGCGCCGGCGAGTATGCCCTCACCGACAAAACCTACGCCCGCCTGCTCGATCAGCTAGCCACGCACAACTTCGATCAGATCACTCCCGAGTTGCGCGCAAATATTCTGGTCTTCTATTCCGATCCGAATGCCCCCATCGCCACCAAGAAAAAACCCGCCGACTGGGCGAAGACGTTGGACGAACTCAACAAGCTGCGAGCCCTGCCGGATTCGCCCGCGCAGAAAACCACCACCTCGGAAATTCTTTCCAGGAATTTAAGGTCGCCGGAGGCTACAGCAGGCCGCCGGTCTGGATCGCCAGATCGTTCAGCGCCATCTCCAGCTTCGTAATGGCCGCACCGATTTCTGGGTGCTCGCCGATCTTCTCTTGCAGTGCCTTTAGAATCTGTTGAGCGCTCTTGATATGCTCCTCTGCCTTGGCCGGATTTGATTCGGGATTGCGTTCGTTCTGTATTTCCATGGACACTTGCTCCCTTCCTCTCGCTCACCACAGCGTGCCCCTCATTTTAAGATCCGGGATCGCTAAACCTCAACGGGATTCATACCTGATTCGCCACCGTCCATCGTCGAGAAATCGAGCCACGCCACAAGATCTCTTGTCGTTCGGACATTTGAGGTGTATCGAAGCAACTATGGTCGAGCGACGGTGCAACCGGGGGTGGCTGCGGCTTCGCTGGTTTGTATATATGTAGCCCTTGTAGCCGCCCACATCAAGGAAACCAGTGGTGTCGATGATTAGCTCAGCTCGAAGGGCCGCGCCTTTCCACTTGCCCACAAGCGCTTCCCCCCAGCCTTCCGCAGTAACGAGCGCTACTGCTCCAAGCGAGCAGGCGGCAGCCTGGGATCAGCATAGTCGGCGTGAATCCGGCCGTTCAGATTGTCCTCTTCTATCATTTGCCGGATCCGTTCAAGTTCAGGCCGCATCCGACTCAAGTGACTGATCAAATCCTGATCGCTTGAAAGTGGGTCACATCCCGCGACAAACGCGAAGAGCAAGGGAATGCTCATGAGCAATCATTGGGCTCCGAAATGTGGTGCCAGTGGTCCCGGTCTTCCCATAGGGTAGGAGGAGGTAAGGAGCCTGGGATTTCACGATAGCCATGGCCTCTGCGAGAGACTCGAAGGCGGACCGTGGCGTAACTGTTGCGATCAAGCCATCCCCTTCGCTGACTTCAAGGACCGCGCCGGCAGAAAGGCTCAGGCGGCCCTCACCCCAGGGACACCGGCTCGCCAGCGTCTATTTTCGAACGACCGTTCGGTTGTGTAATCCCTCCCGTCCTGTGTATCATCGCAGAACTTTAACTGCGAAATTGATTCACCCCCGAAAGCGGCGACTGCTGTTCTAATCGCTTCCGGGGCCTCTAAGGAATCTTGAGAATGGCGTTGGCAAGCGACAAGTTTTACCAGGCACGCATCACTCGGCGCGTAGACTTCGCGCCCGACCTCTGGATGATTCGTATCCAGGCCGATGGCGATTTCCAATTCGCTCCGGGGCAGTACGCCACGCTCGGAGTCGAGCACGACGGCAAGCGCACGGAGCGTCCCTACTCGATCGCCTCAGCTCCATTCGAAAATGAAATTGAGTTTTTCTTCGAGCTGGTGCCCGAAGGCGCGCTCACCCCCCGGCTCTATAAACTTCAAGCTGGCGACGGGTTGGTGATGCGCAAAGTGCCCAAAGGCAAATTCACTCTCGATACCGAAAGCGGTCGCAAGCATCACCTGCTGGTTTCTACCGTCACGGGAGTAGCTCCCTTCGTCAGCTTCGTGCGCACTCTTTCCAAAGACTGGAAGGAAGGCCGCTTCGACGGCTCCCACCAGCTCTACCTGTTAAACGGCGCCAGCCGTCCCTGGGAGTTCGGCTACAAAGAAGAGTTGATTCAATTCGACTTCGAACTGCCCTGGTTCAAATATGTGCCCACCGTGAGCCGGCCATGGGATCACGCCGACTGGCCCGGCGAAATCGGCCGCGCCGACGATGTGCTCCGAAAATACGCCGACCAATGGGAACTCGACGCCACCAACACCACGGCGTATCTGTGCGGCCATCCCGACATGATCGCCAACAGCAAAGCGATACTAAAGCGCCGCGGCTTTGTCGACCGCACCGCCATCAAAGAAGAAATTTACTGGATTCCGCCGAAGTAGTTGCTGGTACCGAGTACCGAGCACAAAGTCGCGACCGCCTTGTTCCGAGCGCGGACTACCGTAATCGGCCCCGAAGGGCGGCGCGACCATAGCCCAGCGCCTTCAGCGCTGGGAAACGCGGGAGAAAAAGGAACCCAGTCCCGGAGGGACGACTGAACGCCGGGCTCAGAAACTAAAAGCTGATTTGCACGAGACGCACCCGCGACGGCTAAACCCCTACCCCTCCGCCGGCGCAAACACCACCAACGCAGCCAGCTCTTCTGTAATTTCATAGAACCGATGCCCGACCCCCGCCGCGACAAAGATCACGCTACCCGGGAAAACTTCCCAATCTTCTCTTTCGACCTGGAAGCGCGCCCGCCCGCGCACCACATAATAAATTTCATCCTGATGGTGCGGCCTCTGTAGATCGGTCGCTCCTGCGGCGAGCACGTAAAGCCCGGCGCTCATCGCCGGCACGCGCAAAAATTCCCGGTAGGGCTTGCCGCTCTCCGCCCGCTGGTGATCCCCCTCGCCAAGCTGCGCGATAAACGCCTTCACGCGAAGATCCCCCCGAAGATCAGCTCGGTGAATTGCGGAATCAAGTTCTGCGCCTGCAACTCGCCCTCCGGTTTATACCACTGGTAAATCCAGTTGATCATCCCCAGCAGCGCAAACGCCGCCGCCCGCGGGCTCACCCGGCTGCCGCGCGAGTTGTCTTTGCGCGATTTTTCCTGCGCCTTCATTTGCACTTCAGCCATCAGCTTTTCGAGAAAGTGGATGTACTCTTTCTTGCGCCCGTTGATACGTTTGCGCAGCACCGGCGGCAGCGGATGGTTTTCATGCAGCATCACCGTGATCTCGCGGTCGCGCGGGCTGAGCACGACCTCAATATGCAGCCGGATCAGCGCCCGCAGCCGCTCCTCCGCATCGGCAATCCCGCGCACCGGATTGAGCACGCGCTCCTGCGTGATCTCCATGGCGTGGTTCATGATCTCGAAAAGAATTTCGTCCTTACTCTGAAAGTGGTGATACAAGCCGCCTTTGCTCAACTTCAGCGCCGCCGCCACGTCGTTCATCGACGTAGCATCATAGCCCTTCTGCTGAAACAGGCGGGCAGCGGTGCGAAGAATTTCCTGCCGGGAATCGACCACAGACTCGCGAGCCATCGGGAGACATGGTAACGGCCCGGCCCGGCAAATGCCAATGCCGCTTGAAGATCGGGCTTCTGGCTTCGGCTTACGGGCTTCGGCCACAACGGCCCAGCAAGAACCTGGTTTGGCCGCAGCCCGAAAGCCGGCTAAGGAATCGTTCACTGCAGAATCTTGGTAGTGCCTCAGTTTGAAATTTGCTGTGCACCAAGCGCGTGCGGCAATCCGTAGAGTCCATACCAAATCAGATAGGCGCCGACTAGGTATTGAATAATGAGCGTCAGCCAATATGTGACAGGTTCTTTGGCGCGATCCGCGCTGCCACCCCTACCATACGTTTTCCCAGTGAACGTTCCAATGATTGCGAGGACCAGCATAATCAGCCCAAACAGAAAAACACCGAACGGCCAAGGCTTTCTCCACCAATCCGAGTTCATGCCAGCTATACTCGCAGAAGTCAAACTATCCGACTACTTTTTGTAAGGGCCGCTGCTTACGAAACCATTCCGAATAAGCCAATCCTGGCCGGTGCGATGACTGAGGCTGACAAAGCCGTCCTCACGCCATCGGATATTAATCCGCAACCGGCAACGCTGGGCCACTTGGCTCCAGGATCTGCAGGGTTGGCCGCATGGCATCGCGAGGAAGAAGTAGCAGCAAGTAGGCAATTGGGCTGCAAACTTCGGGCTTCAGCTCTCGGGTTTCGGCAAGCAAGCTGACCCCTGAGAGCCAGGTTTTGCCGAAGCCCGAAAGCCGAAAGCCGGAAGCCGACTCACCCCAGCCGATCCACAATGCGCCTCTGGCTAGGCAGGAGCCGCGCACGAATTTCTCCCAGCCGGTGCCAGCGCGGCGAACCCTCCCAGGAATCGACTAACTCTCCCGTAGTCTCGGCGTGGTAAACGCTGAGCACACACGGAATGTCGGAAGTCTCGGCCGCAACCTCATACTCGCAGAACAAACTGGCCGTCTTGATTCGCAACCCAGTCTCTTCCTCAACCTCGCGCACCATGGCCTGCTCCGGTGACTCCCACGGCCAGGTCAGTCCGCCGGGAAACGACAACCCCCGGCCATCGCTGCGCTCGATCACCAGCACCATCTCTCCGTCCCGAATCACAGCCACCGAGGCCCGCAGCGGTCCGAAGATCGGCAAGCGTGCATACACCGCCACGCAGCTCCGCGACAGCACGCCAAAGAGCGCCCGCTTCACGGCTTCGAATGGTGTCGGGGGCGCGGTCGGCATAGCAGCGATTAGAACATGGGCGGAGCCCCATTTTTCGCGGTTTTGTGGCGAAAAGTGGGCTCTGCCCGATCGTCCGCGCGCGGCCCCCGTTTTTCGCCGCTCCCTGCGCTGAGACGTGCCAACCCGCTGCGCATTCCTGTTCTTCGCAAGTACGAGATTAATCATGGTCCAAAAGTGTGCACTTCTGAACAGCTATGCGATTCGGTTCGCCTTATTGTGATCACTTCATCTTGCGAAAAATTGCAGCGTCTCGACGCGGGCCCAACTGCACTGCCCGAACCAGCAGCGTAACGGTGCCGCTTCGGGAAAGGTTTCTACGAAAAATAACTCGGGGCGGCCACCTGTCACTGACTGCGATCGAGGCGGCGACTATTGTCGAAGGTTATCGAGAGGGCAGCACCTTATGTGGATGAAACCTCGAGTTCTACTTCTCTTTCTGCTCTCCTTCTTCTATCTGTCCGGCTCGGCCGCGCCAGCGAGTCAGGCGCAGCAGCGGGCCGCAGAAAAAACCATGCAATCCGGTAGCGCGGCCAAAGCCATGGCCCCGGCCGAAGATTCCAAATACGTCGGCTCCGACACCTGCAAGACCTGTCACGAAGAGCTTTACAACAGTTGGGAGAAAACCCCGCACTGGAAGACCACGCTGAATAAATCCGGGGGCGCCGCGAAGCGGGGTTGCGAGGGCTGCCACGGCCCCGGCGCCGAGCACGTGGCCGGCGGCGGCGACGCCACCAAGATCTACACCTTCAAGAACGCTTCGGCGAGGGAAATCAACGAGCGCTGCATGACCTGTCATGCCGGCGGCGCCGAGCACATGAACGCCATCAACTCGGTCCACACCCAAAATGACGTGAGCTGCATTTCCTGCCACTCGCCGCATCACGCCGAGAGCAAAGAATTTCTCCTCACCAAATCCCAGCCTGAACTCTGTTACTCATGCCACGCGCAGCAAAAGGCTCAATTCCAGATGCCATTCCACCATCGAGTGAACGAAGGCCTGGTGCAGTGCAGCGATTGCCACAATCCGCACGGCACGGTCGGACCGAAGCAGGTGCGCACCTCGGCTACGCAGGACGCGGTGTGCTTCGGCTGCCACACCGACAAGCAGGGACCTTACGTTTTCGAGCACGCGCCCGTAAAAGTAGAAGGCTGTTCCTCCTGCCACACCCCGCATGGCAGCGCCAATCCCCGGCTGCTGCGGGTGAGCAACGTGAACCTGCTCTGCCTGCAATGTCACACCAATTCCGCGCCCGGCGCGAAAACCGGCAAGGCTCCGGGTGCTCCTTCTTTTCACAGTCAGGAGACTTTCTTTAAGTCGTGCACGCTTTGCCACAACCAGATCCACGGCTCTAACTTCGACGCCACCTTTTTCAAATAGGACAGCCATGAACGTCATACCGACCTCGCCCGGCAAACCGATTGCGCCAACCAACGGCCCTCTAAGGCCGCCGCAAGCTCCCACCACACTGGCGCTGCGATGTCGCTTCGCTGCCCTTCGGCTGGGCTTTTTAATCGTCTTGGCGGCTGCGCTGCTTTCTTCGCCATGGTCCCGGGCGCAAAGCGCCGCGGAAGAGACCAAGGGCCTCGACTCGGGCGGCTACAACATCCGCCAGTCCGCGGAAGTGGGCTACCGGACTACTTCCATCAGCGGGAATAACGATACCTACGATACCTTTGTGAATCTCGGCTCCGGCCCCCGCCTTTTCGATTACACGCTGGAGATGCGCTCGCTCGACCATAACGGATTGCTCTTCGACAATCTAAGCTTCAGCAACTTCGGCTACGGCGGCGACCCTAACGACGTGACCCGGCTGCGCCTCGCCAAAAACAAGTTCTATGACTTGCGCGTGTTGTTCCGCCGGGACAAGAATTTCTGGGACTACAACTTGTTGGCCAATCCGCTGAATCCTTCGTTGTCCACTCCTGAGGTGGCGGTTGCCACTTCGCCCCATGCCCTCGACCTGGTCCGCCGCATGCAGGATTACAATCTGACCTTAATGCCCCAATCCCGCGTGAAGTTGCGGCTGGGCTTTTCCCATGATCGCAATGAGGGTCCGGGATTTTTTACCACCGACGGCGGCACCATCGCCGCCTTCAACGAAACTTACGGCTATACCACAAACGCCTATCGCGTCGGCGCCGACTTTCGCGTCCTGCCCCGAACCACAATCTCCTACGACCAATTCCTCAGCTATTACAAGCAGGACAACGTGGTCACCGACAATCCCCAGAATTCCGGGCTCACCCTCCCCAACGGCACTCCAGTCGATCCCGGCATTATCTGGAGCACTTCGGGGCCGGTCGAGGTGCTGCCCTGCGCCGCGCCGGTCGTGGCGCCCGGCATCTTCAACTCCACCTGCAACGGCTATCTCTCCTACAGCCAGACCGCCAGCCCGCGAAATTTTATGCCCAGCGAACGTCTCGGCTTTCAGTCCAATTACGTTAAGAACTTCGAGACTTCGGGCGCGCTCGGCTACAGCGCCGCCAATAATTCGGTCCCAAATTTCAGCGAGATCGTAAACGACTACGTCTCCCGCGACGGCTCGCGGGGAAGCTTCACGGGCGGCCCAGCCGACGCCAAGCGCGTCTCCGTCAATGCGAACTGGTCAGGACTTTATTCGATCACGAAAAAGCTTCGCATCCTCGATTCCTACCGCTACGACAACTGGCGTACCCCCGGTCTTTGGGATACGAACGAAAGCAACATTTTTGGCCAGATGCAGCCCGGCCTGCTGGGTTTAGCGCAACCGCAAGCGGTCTTTACCGCGGCCAACTTCCTCTCCATTTGCCCAGCCCCCTACGTTGCCGCCACCTGCCCCAGCCACAGTGCGAGCTCATCCGCCGATATTGTCGCTGGTCCCACCTCCAGCTTCCTGGGCCAAAACCTCCAATCGAATACCCTGGAACTGCAGTACGACTTCGCCCCTCGCCTGGCCGGCCGGATCGGTTACGAATACACGGCCCGCACGGTTGCCGACTTCGCCGCTACTTTCTACACGGCTGAGACCTACTTCCCCGGCGGAAGCAGGGGCAGCGCTCAGAACGACTACTTCGCCGCGCGTGGCGACTGCGCCACTCCCGCCGCCTGCACCGAAACCGTGGACCCCACCACCGGCCAGCTGATCTCCCTGACTTTTTCCGGTCCCGCCGCGGGCAACGATACCTCCCGCAACCTGACGAAAATCTACGAGAACACTTTGCTGCTGGGGTTTACCGCGCGCCCCCTCGATTCCCTGCGCCTCACCGGAGATTTCCAGTTCGGCTATAACGACTATTCCTTTACCCGGATCAGCCCGCGCCAGGTGCAAACCTACAAGCTCAATGCCAGCTACAAACCGCGCTCCTGGCTCACCTTCGACGCCGCCGTTGACATTCACCAAAATCGCGACAATGTCTCCACCGTGAACGACATCGAGCACGGCCGCAGCTACAGTTTCATCGCGACCGTCATGCCCAAGGCGCAGATCTTTTACGATCTCGGCTACACCTACACCGGAATCTACAACCAGGCGCAAATCTGCTATTACGCCAACGCCTTTGGCCCTCCCCCCGCCACCCAGTGCCCCGCCAGCCTGGGCTACCAGCCCCCGGCCATCCCCGGCCTGGGCTCCTACTCGAGCAATCAGCACTTCGTCTATGGAGACATCATGTGGCACGCGCAGAAACGGCTCACCATCGGCATCGGGTACGCCGCCACCTTCGTCGGCGGCAATACGCTGACCATCGATCCCCTCCAAGTGCCCGGAACCCTTTCCTTCAATTATCAGAAGCCTTACGGCCGGGCGGTTTTCGATCTGGGCCGAGGCTTCAGCTACCGCATGACTTGGAACTATTACGGATATAACCAGAAGGGATTGGCCTCCGATGCGATCGCTGGACTGGCGCCGATCGCGGTCCAGGACTTCAACGGCAGCACAGTCGAATTCGCCCTCCGCTACGCTTTTTAGCAGGCTAGTGTGCGATCCGGGAAATTCCAGGCCTAGATTCACTTTGTCATCCTGAGCGCGCTTTTTGCGCGAAGTACCGATGCAATTTGATTCGGCCCGCACGATCCTCTCCAGGCGCATCCAGTTCCGCACGCCACTCGAGAATAACGGCAGCAGAAGCTCGCCGCGACGGTCCCGAACTCCACCCCCACCAACTCTTGGAAAGTGACGATGAGGTCTTGATCCCTGCAGGCGCCCAGTCTCAGTTTATTAAATAGAATCAGCGGTTACGGGAACTCGGCCGAGCGCTGCGCTTGGCCGATGAGTGGCATCGACAAGGTTCGTTGGGGACCTATGACGAATTTCTCTATTCCGAAGCGAACCTATCCCGAGCGCCGCGCACAGGACAAAACGAGCGTGCTTGTCCTTGCCGCGCTCTGCCTTACCGGATCGCTTTCTCTGGCCGAGGACGAGTCGGCCGCTCTGCCCAACGCTCCCAAGCCGCAGCCGGCGATGATTGTCGGCACGGCGGTCGGAGGTCAACAACGACCCCGTTCCCGGCGCCACCGTCGTGTTGAAGGCCCAATCTCACAACCCCGCAAACCGTGTTCTCGAACTCCAACGGCTTCTTCGAATTCCAAGACCTCAATCCCGCAAGCTCCTATCGCGTCAGCATCAGCGCCTAAGGGGTTTGCCGGCTGGACTTCGCCCAACCTAACTCTGCAGCCAGGTCAATACCTGATCCTGCCAATCGACAAGCTCTGCATCGCCGAGGCCATGACCAAGGTGACGGTCGGCTGTTCCGCCGAGGAAGTCGCCAGCGAGCAGGGCAAGATCGAGGAGCAGCAGCGTATTCTGGGCTCCATCCCCAACTTCTACGTCTCCCGTGAGCCCGACGCCTCCCCGCTCACGGCCAAGCTGAAGTTCAAGTTGGCCGCCAAAGTCGCCTTCGATCCCATCACCTTCTTCGGAGTAGGAGTGGCCGCCACCGCCGAGCAGGCCGGAGAGCACCCCAACTACCGCGAAGGCGCGCAGGGTTATGCCGAGCGCTACGGCGCCGTCTACAATGGCGCCCCCGAACCGAACTACTCAACCCGAGGCGCGGCCGCCTGGCCTCGGCGGCAATTGCAAACGCCCGGTATCCACCCTCGAATCGCGGAGCAGGGCTGGTCTTCAGCAATTTCCTAATCGGCACCGGCCAGCGCGTTGCCGCCAACCTGGCCCAGGAGTTCCTCTTCCGCCGCCCGCCGCCCAGAGCCAGAAATCAAAAGTAGGGTTTCTAAGACTCGTTTGGAATTACAAATTACCGTGCTCAAGAGGACCAGAAGCAGGCGTAATTCCACAGCCAAAGTCGCGACTAGGGCGGTAAAGGGAGAGATCTTCGCAAGGCTCCCTTAAGCGCAGCGGACAGAATTATTCTGGGCAGAGCTTCGCGGCCCCGCCGAACCCCATCGGTCAATCCCTGAAAACCTCGTCGTCCGGCGATAATCGAAGCTGCGAATTTGCGCCCTACTCCGCGGCGCCAGGACACGTCTATTCCAACCACCGCCCAGGCTGAAGATCCATGAAGTCCCTGCTGATGCCCGGTCTCTGGTTGCTCGCGGCCGCACTCCTGCTGCACGCTGGACTCATCAACCCCAGTGCGGCGTTCGTCAATTTCGCCCTCTACGGTGCATTGATCGCGGGCCTGCTGATGGCTGGCCGCTTTCACTCCAGTCGCATCTTCGCGGCCTTGCTGGTTCTCTTTCTCGCCGAGCGCGCCCTCGATTTCTTCTCTGCCGTGCATACGGCCGGTTCGAGCCCCGTGGCTCTAGCCTCGATTGGCCTGCTGTTGCCATTGAACTTCGTAATTCTGTCGCTGCAGCAAGAAACCGGATTCACCCTTCCCAGCCTGGCCCCTTTGAGCTTGCTGCTCTTCATCGAGTCGGTAATCGTAGCCGTCATCTGTCGTCCTGAACCAGTTGCGCAGCACGCTCTGCATCGCGTTCTCGCCCCCGCGCCGCTGCCTTTCGCCACACTGCTGGCCTTCGCCGCCGCGACCATCGTTCTGTTAGCCCGCTTTCTCCTCTTCCACAAACCCGCCGAGAGCGGATTACTCTGGGCTCTCGCGGCTTCTTTTCTCGCGCTCCATTTCGGAGGCGCTGGCCGAATCCCCACAGCTTATTTCGCGACCGCCGCTCTAACCCTGGCAGGCTCGATCGTCGAGACCTCCTATCGCCTCGCCTATTACGACGAACTCACTGCTCTGCCTTCGCGGCGCGCCTTTCACGACGCCTTGCTTCGGCTCACCCCGCCATACTCCATAGCGATGCTGGACATCGATCACTTCAAGCGCTGCAACGATACCTACGGTCACGACACGGGAGACGAAGTATTACGCATGGTGGCCGCGCGCCTTGAGCGCGTCGCCGGCGGAGGGCAAGCCTATCGCGTCGGTGGCGAAGAGTTCGCCATTGTATTTTCGGGCAAGACTGCTAAGGATGTTCTCGATCCTCTCGAACAGTTGCGGTTGGATATTGCAGCCAGTTCGTTTTGTCTGCGAGGCACAGAACGCCGCCAGGAAACGCGCGGTCCCGACCGCCGCACTTCACGCGGGCAAACTGGACGCGCAATTCGGAAGCTAACTCAAGCCAGCCTGGCAACCGACCTCTCGGTGACCGCCAGCATGGGAGTAGCGACCGCGACCCAGCCCAAAGCTTCCGCCGAGGAAGTAATCAAGGCCGCAGATAAAGCTCTCTACCGGGCGAAAAATGCGGGACGCAATCGCATTGAGATGGCCGGCGCCGCCCGGCGGCGGGTACGGGGCAAATCCGCTGGCATTGCGTAGAGCGGAATGGCCGAGCAGGCTGTTGAAAAACTTAGGTTTGGGGTGGAGCAGCAAAACGTGCGGCCCGGAACGCCACTGTAGGGCGGGAACATGACGCCCCGGGCTCGAACGTTTTCGCAAGCACCACAGGCCGTGCGGTCAGCCTGCGGTCGAAGGTGGGACCGAGCGCCTCCGGCCGCTGCCTGCGCAGGCGGGACACTTCATCCGAATAAAAGCTACGCCTTCGGACCTACCACTGATGTCCACAGGCCTAGCTACATATCCGGTACCGCCGCAGTGCGGGCAGTCGTGCGGATCCACTCATCCCCCTCATTGCAGGTGAGTGTTTCATTAAATTCGTCTCCTGCAAGCGGAAAGTGATTTGTGTTACGAAAACCGAACAAAACTCCATTTGCCACCTAAGTCAGGAGAAAGGTCAGCGGCGGCAGGGCGATGCCCTCAACCTCCGCCGTCCAGGAATCGCCGGCGTCGGTGAGATGCCCGGCCGTGAGCGTGCCCGAGCTGACGATCTCTCCCGCGCCCAGCGGCTCGGAAGGAAAGCGCCGCACAACGGCCGCACCCAGTTCCGCCAAGCACAACGCCGGACTCTTCAGCGAATTCTTGCCGGAACCTTCTTCGACGAACTCTCCGTTTTTCGACATGCGCACTTTGAACAGAGGCAACTGCTCCACCAGAGTCGCGATGGAGGCGGAATCAACGGCCACGCGTTCGCCGATGACGAGCGCAGCGTGAAGTCCGAAGGAGGCCACGAAATCGCTGGGCTGAAACTTCCAGTCAGGATACGGGCAATCGATGATTTCAAAACCCAGGGCCAGCCAATCGGTGGCTTCGAGCGCCGCAGTGGCATCGAGCCCTTGCGCAATCGGCGCTTTCAAGCCAAAAACAATTTCAGGCTCAATCTTCAGCGAGCGTCGATTTGGAAGAGAAAGCGAAGCAGAATGGTTCTCGCGATGGTGAACCGTGTCGCTATACATGTGAGCCCAAACCAGAGTTTCGAGTTTGAGCACGCGCCACATGGCCTTGTTGGCATAACCAACTTTGCGCCCCACAGAGCGCACTCGAGCGGCCTCGCGCCTACGCCTGAGTTCGGCCTCGACTTCGTAGGCGGCGTCGAGATCAAAGCCGGGGCGAGTGGAAGGCGGAAGCCTCACCATCTGCCCCGTTTCATAAGAGGACATCAGTTCCGTCGCTCGAGCGTCGCTTTCGCTGTATGGCATAGGCGAAACACCTCCATTATTGTGCCGGGTGAGATTGACAACTGGCAACCGCTATTCGGCGAAACCCCTCCTTTGTCATCCTGAAGGCCCGCGCTCTTTGCGGGCCGAAGGACCTCTGTGCTTGCCAGCGAGCCGACGCCGCCGAAGAGCCTACGTGATTCGCCGGAAGTTTGCGCCGGAAACTTCGCGCCCTCAGCATCACTACGGAAGGCCTCAGAAAAAACCAAGCCAACCGAAGGGCTGCAATCGTCACCCTATCTTGATTCTTCACCGGAATGCGGTATGCGGGAAGGTGCTCGTCATCCGTACGCGCGGGACGAGCGGCTATCCTTTATACCCGGTCAAGGAAAGAAGAATATGACCAACAAAAAGTCCGCCAGAAGCGCTCCGCCGCCGGAGTCGCCCATCACCACACGCGCCGAGCAGAAGCAAGTCGAAGAGCGCCTGGCCATCGGTGCCAACGTAGTGTACGAGACGATTCGGCGCGAGGGCGAAGACGAACTGCAGCGCCCTGCTGCCGCATTAGCCTGGTCCGGCTTCGCCGCCGGACTCTCCATGGGCTTCTCGTTTATCGCAGAGGGCCTTCTCATGTCCCACTTGCCGGATCAACCCTGGCGGTTATTGATCGCGCGCGCCGGCTACTGTCTGGGATTTCTCATCGTCATCCTGGGACGCCAACAGCTTTTTACGGAAAATACTCTTACAGTCGTGTTGCCCTTATTAGTGCGAAAGGATTTATCGACGTTGCTGAAAATGGTGCGCCTGTGGGTGATCGTGCTGATGGCGAACCTGGTAGGCACTTTCTTGTTCGCCCTGGTCATCGGACGGATCAATGTGCTCGATCCGCGCACGCAGCAATGCCTGGCGGAGATCGGCGCCGCGCACCTGGGCGCACCCTTCAGAATCGTATTCGTACGCGCCCTGTTCGCCGGTTGGCTGATCGCGCTGATGGTATGGTTGCTTCCGGGCGCGGAGTCGGCACGGGTCTCCATCATCATTATCGTTACTTACTTAGTCGGGATCAGTGGATTCAGCCACATCATCGCGGGTTCGACCGTGATGTTCTTCCTGGTGGTGACTAAGTCGATCTCGCTGGGAGCCTATGTCGTGCAATTTTTCCTTCCCACCTTACTCGGCAATGTGATCGGGGGAATGTCTCTCGTGGCGGCGTTGGGACATGCGCAAGTCGTGGGCGGGAAGAAATAGCGAACGGGGCTGATTTGATTTTCCCAACAAATCCTGGCAAGAATATTCGCGCCCGCAACTTGCAAACATTGCGGGCGCAATCGCACTCACCAACTATTTCGGCGGGAAATGATCAAACATTTTATCGACCGCCTTATCCAGTTTTTTCTCGTTCTTGTCGGGCTTGGTGGAAAGAGTATCGTGCGAAACCCCGCGCCAAATCACCTGCCTGCTACGGGCGTCATAGAGATCGACGACCAACGAGCCTACCGGATAGGTTTCGACCTCGGTTGTGGTTTCGCCGAAGCCGCGCCAGCGCCAGCCTCCCATGCCGTTGTAGAACGTCTCATATTCCCGCTCATTGTGTTCGCTACCCACGGCGGTGACAGCCACATCGCCGCCATTATCCACGCGCTGCCAGCCTTTCGACTGCAGATCACGATCCACCGCCTCCTGAATGCGGCTTTTCCATAGGGGATCTGTCGTCTGCACCTTCTCCCAATCATAGGTGCGGTATTGCGAAAAATTGGCGTGATGGTCGTAATCGGTCTTCACATCCTGCGCCAGGGCGCACGCCGCCAGCGCAAGCATGACGAAGAATGTGGAAAATACAAATCGTGCGTGTTTCATGGTCTCTCCAAGAGTGTCGCGCTTCGCGTCGGCCAAACAAATTTCCATCGGCCGACGCGAAGCGCGGATTTTTCGATCAAAGTGTTTATCCAATACCACTTTTTATCCAATGACTACATGGTGCTGATTCTGACGTAGCGCGCAGCATCCTTCAACGACCTGAGGAAAATGTACCCTGCAAAAACCAGTCCCGCCGTTCCCAGCACATTGCGAATCACTTTCACTGCGCTCATAAAACGCTCCTTAGCTCTAGGTTGGCCTCAAGGTTGGTTGCGCTTGCGCCTGAAAAGGATGCGGGCTTTCGGAAACTGGCGAGCGCGGCAGATTGAGAAAGAGGCGCAAGCAGCCGGACTCGAAGCGGCGGAAGGATCGGAGTCGGGCTTGGTCTCCCCGCCCCTCCATAATTTCTGCGACAGCCATCCGCGAGCGTTCCCAATTGCAACTAAGGGAGCAATGATTGACCACGCCGCTTCAGAGCACCATTCACACAAATCATCGAGGAGAAATAGCATGTCCAACGATTCACTGAAAGAGTTGTATATCGACGAATTGAAAGATCTGTTCAGCGCGGAAACTCAACTGACCAAGGCCTTGCCAAAAATGGCAAAGGCGGCAACCTCCGACGAATTGCGCCAGGGGTTCGAAGACCACCTGGAGCAGACCAAGGGGCATGTCGAGCGCCTGCAGCAGATTTTCGAAATGCTCGACGAAAAAGCCACGGGCAAGAAATGCCTTGGCATGGAAGGTCTGGTGAAGGAAGGCGCCGAGGTGATGGGGGAGGATTTTGAAGAGGCCGTAATGGATGCCGCCCTGATTTCAGCCGCGCAGCGCGTCGAGCACTATGAAATTGCGGGCTACGGCACCGTCATCGCTTTCGCTGAACTGCTAGGAGAAGAAGAGCAGGCATCGCTGCTCAAAGAAACGCTCGCGGAAGAGAAGGAAACGGACGAAAAGCTGACCGAGTTGGCCAAAGAAATCAACGCCCAAGCCGGAGAAGGCGATAGCGATGAAGAAGCCAACATAGCTTCGAAGAATGAAGAACCGACAGCAGGGAAGCGGAAGGCGCGCCGCGCCGCCTAAGTCCGGATCGTAAAGCAGAGTGCGTACGAATCGCGGGGAATCGATGGTTGCGACCGCTTCCCCGCATTCATTTCGCCGGGAGGGAGTCGTAAATGAACCTTGGGCATCCCGCGCGAACTCCACTTCCGACGCAACCCCCACGAGAAGTTCGATCTCTAAGAACCAGGAGAAAAAGCAATGGCCACGAAAAGAAAGAGTTCCTCGAAGAAGAAATCGGGTCGGAAATATGGGCAGGCAGCAAGCAAAAGTGTGGCGAGCGCCATGCGCCGCAAGAAAAAGGGCACACTACGCTCGGGCCGCGGTGGCAAAGGCGGAGCCGTTAAGAGCCGCAAACAAGCCATCGCCATCGGCCTTTCGGAAGCGCGCGAAAAAGGCGCGAAGGTACCGAAAAAGAAAAAAGCAGCGTAAGGCCCGCCACCTTAAGCCGCCTTTCGGAAGCAGATTTCCTGGCTCTTTGAATGCGCCGGGAAAGCAAAGCTTTGGCCTTCTCCAACTCCGCATGACGTTCCGCGCCAGGCCGCGGCCGGCCCGATTGATGAAACCATTCAGCATTCGCATTGGCTCTACTACGTCGGAGCCGTGCAATTGCGTATATCTCTGTATATTCCTCCGGTGAATGCGATAGATATGTTTATAGTTGTTGCTGGTGCCGTTCCGGATCACAATTTATTTTTTCATATCATGAAGGAGCCAAGCTAGATGGCCCAACAACCTCAACTGATCGTGTGGCCGGGTCGCCCGTACCCTCTGGGATCCAGTTGGAACGGAGAAGGCGTCAATTTCGCTCTCTATTCGGAACACGGAGAGAAGGTTGAGCTCTGCCTCTACGACCACACCGGCAAGCGCGAAACCCAGCGCGTCACATTGCCCGAGCAGACGGACATGGTCTGGCACGGTTACTTGCCGGAAGCGCGTCCCGGCCAACTTTACGGATATCGAGTGTATGGACCCTACGCCCCGGAGCAAGGCCAGCGCTTCAATCCGAACAAACTCCTGCTTGACCCCTACGGCAAGCAGGTCTATGGGACCATCCGCTGGAGTGACTCACAGTTTGGATACAAAGTAGGGCACAAGCTGGAAGATCTATCGTTCGACCGGAGAGATGACGCCGCGGGGATGCCCAAGAATCGAGTCGTCGACTCCGCGTTCACTTGGGGGAACGATGCTCCGCCGGGCATACCCTGGCACGAAACCGTTATTTACGAGCTGCATGTTAAGGGCTTCACCATGTGTCATCCCGATGTTCCGCAGCACTTACGCGGGACTTATGCCGGATTAGCAACCGCGCCCATCATCGAATACCTTACTCGCCTCGGCGTCACCTCCGTCGAACTTATGCCGGTCCATAGCTTCGTCGACGACCGCCAGTTGGTCGAGCGGGGATTGCGGAACTATTGGGGCTATAACTCCATCGGCTTTTTAGCGCCGGAGCCGCGCTATCTGGCAAGTGATTCCATCAGCGAATTCAAGACCATGGTCAAGACGTTTCACTCAGCCGGGTTGGAAGTGATACTGGACGTGGTCTACAACCACACCGCCGAGGGCAATCATCTTGGGCCCACCTTGTCGCTGAAAGGCATCGATAACAGCAGTTACTACCGGCTGGTTCCCGACAGACTACGTTATTACAACGACTACACCGGGACTGGAAACACTTTGAACATGCGGCATCCCCGCGTGCTGCAGTTAATCATGGACAGCTTGCGCTATTGGGTTCTCGAAATGCACGTCGACGGCTTTCGCTTTGATCTTGCTGCCACTCTCGCCCGCGAGCTCCACGAAGTAGACCGGTTGGGAGCTTTCCTCGACATCATTCATCAGGATCCAGTTCTATCGCAGGTCAAGCTGATTGCCGAACCCTGGGACTTGGGTGAAGGTGGTTATCAGGTCGGGAACTTCCCCGTGGGTTGGGCGGAATGGAATGACCGCTATCGCGACACTGTCCGATCGTACTGGAAAGGTGACAACGTTGTCGGCGATCTGGCTTACCGGATCACGGGCTCGAGCGACCTCTACGCGCACAGCGGCCGCCGTCCCTATGCGAGCGTCAATTTTATAACGGCCCACGACGGCTTCACTCTGCAGGACCTAGTAAGTTACAACGATAAGCACAACGAGGCCAACGGCGAGAACAATCGCGACGGCAACAATAACAATCGCAGCTGGAATTGCGGGGCGGAAGGGCCCACGGACGACGTCAATATAAACCTGCTGCGTGCCAAGCAAAAGCGGAACTTTCTAGCCACGCTGCTTTTGTCTCAGGGTGTACCCATGATTTATGCCGGCGACGCCATGGGTCACACGCAGCATGGAAATAACAACACTTACTGCCAGGATAACGACATGAGTTGGATAAGTTGGGACTTAAAGTCCGAAGATCGTGACTTACTCACGTTCGTGCAGCGCATGATCAATCTTCGCAGGCGCCACCCTGTGTTTCGCCGCCGCCATTTCTTCCAGGGCCGTCCGATCAAAGGCGAAGCGGTGAAAGATGTGCTTTGGCTTAAGCCCAATGGTGATGAGATGACCGAAGAAGAGTGGCGAAACTCTACCATCCATTGCCTCGGAATGTTTCTCTCAGGTCAGGGACTGGAGGAGACGGATGGTCGCGGCCGAAAGGTTGGCGACGAAAATTTTCTTTTGCTCCTCAATGCTTATCATGAAGACGTCACCTTTACTTTGCCCGCCTTTCGACCCGGCGATCGTTGGATCGCATGGATGGACACTTCCAGAGAGAACGGCCTGCGCACCGCCGATACCGTCGATGGCGGCAAAGCCTATCCACTACAGGCTCGTTCCATGGCGCTCTTGATGGAGCGCCGCTCGAATGGCGGAAACAACAAGAAGGAAGAGTCGAATGAAGCGCAGGCATAAGATGCCTTTCGGCGCAGAGTACTACGAAGACGGGAGCGTTCATTTTCGCCTGTGGGCCCCGGCCGCTCGAAAAGTCGATCTCTGCTTGGGCGATGACGAAAAGATGCTGCTTGTTTCTCTGGACCGCCGTGAGCAAGGCTGGTTTGAGATCGTCACCGAAAATGCAAAACCTGGGACACCATATTGTTTTCAGATCAATGGCGAACAACGAGTGCCCGATCCGGCCTCACGCTTTCAACCGCGAGACGTTCACGGTCCCAGCGAAATTATCAACCCAACCTTCTTCGACTGGCAGGATGGCGACTGGCGCGGTCGCCGCTGGGAAGAAACTGTGCTCTACGAGTTGCACGTGGGTGCCTTCACACCCGCCGGAACATTCCTGTCCGCCTGTGAACGACTTAATCATCTGGCAGATCTAGGTGTTACAGCCATTGAGTTGATGCCGATCGCTGATTTCCCGGGCCGGCGCAATTGGGGCTACGACGGCGTCTTTCCTTTCGCGCCGGATAGTAACTACGGCCGGCCCGAGGACCTCAAGCAATTTGTCCAGAACGCTCACCGCCGCGGGATTATGGTGCTGCTCGATGTTGTATACAACCACTTCGGACCTGAGGGAAATTATCTCGACCTTTATGCCCCTCAGTTCTTTACCGGCCGGCACAAAACTCCGTGGGGCAAGGGAATCAATTTCGATGGGCCCGAAAGCCGGATAGTCCGAGACTTCTTTATTAATAATACGCTGTACTGGCTCACCGAATACAACTTCGATGGATTGCGTCTGGACGCGGTGCACGCCATTATTGACGACTCTACTCCCCACATACTCACCGAGCTAGCCGAAGTAATTCGGCATACTGCCGATCCGGAGCGACAGATTCATCTTGTGCTCGAGAATGATCGCAATCAATCGCGGCATCTTCGGCGCTCAGAGGAGTGTCGGCCGAAAACCTATACGGCGCAGTGGAACGACGATATTCATCATGCGTTACACGTGTTAGTGACGGGAGAGCGGGACGGTTATTACGTGGATTACGCGCAACACCCGATCGAGCAGTTGGGCCGCTGTTTAACCCAGGGCTTTGCCTACCAGGGCGACGTTTCCCGGCACCGAAACGGGCAAAAGCGTGGCGAATCTACGGCCGGACTGCCGCTCACCGCGTTCATTTCCTTCCTGCAAAATCATGATCAAGTGGGGAACCGTGCCTTCGGCGAGCGCATCACCACCGATGCCGAGCCTCAGGCGGTTCGCGCAGCGGCGGCAATTCTGCTGCTTGCGCCCTCTCCGCCCCTGCTCTTCATGGGGGAGGAATTTGGAACTGAGACGCCGTTCCCATTCTTTTGTGATTTCCAAAAGGATCTGGCAGCGGCAGTCACGGCAGGCCGACGAAACGAATTCGCTCGCTTTGTAAAATTTAGCGATCCCGTCTCACGAGAAGGCATACCTGACCCTAACGCTGAAAAAACCTTCGAGGCTTCAATTCTTGACTGGGAACAGTTATCGGAGCCGAGTCACCAGGAGTGGCTTTCTTTCTACCGGCTTCTGCTCACACTAAGGCGAGAGTATGTCGTTCCTAGACTCTCAAAGACTTGCAGGCTCACGACAGCCTATAAGTCGCACGGCAACGCTGGCTTGGCGGCAACCTACGAATATCCCGACGGTTCTCGACTCACCTTGCTTGCGAACTTAAGCCAAACGCCGATTTCAGATTGGACTCCGCTGCCGATCGGTTCCTCTGCGGCTCAAGTGATTTACGCCAGCGACCCAGTCCATGCCGATCTTCACAACTTACAAACACTACCGGCCTGGTCCGTGATGTGGTTACTTGAGCCATGAGGCCGCATACTTCCATACCGCTCGCGACCTATCGCATGCAGCTAAATCGTGACTTCACCTTTTCTCGGGCGATCACAATCGTGCCGTATCTTGCCGAGTTGGGTATCAGTCATTGCTACATCTCTCCCTGCCTGAAAGCTCGCCCCGGAAGCATGCACGGCTATGACATTGTCGACCACAATTCTCTTAACCCGGAGATAGGCAGCGCCGAAGAGTTTGACCGCTTTGTGGAGACGCTTCATGAGCACGGCATGGGCCTGGTGCTCGACATCGTTCCCAATCACATGGGAGTCATGGGCAGCGATAACGCCTGGTGGCTGGACGTGCTCGAGAATGGCGAGGCTTCCGTCTATGCCAACTTTTTCGACATCGACTGGCACCCGCTGAAGGAAGAACTGGATGGCAAAGTCCTAATCCCTGTTTTACACGATCACTACGGCGCCGTGTTGGAGTCCGGCGAACTCAAGGTCGTATTTCATGCCGATGCCGGCGACCTTTACATCTCTTACTATAATCATCGCTTCCCGATCGATCCGAAAGAGTATCCCCGAATTCTAAAACCATGCAGCCCCGAGCTGGCGAGCAACGCCGCAGATCCGAACCTGGACCTGCTTGAGTTCCAGAGCTTGATCACGGCTTTCGGCCATTTGCCGGGGAGAGAAGAGATCGGCAGTGACCGCGTCGCCGAGCGTAATCGAGATAAAGAAATCCACAAGCGCCGATTGGCGGAGCTTTGTTCCCGATCATCCGAGATCACAGCGTGCATCGCTCGCGCGGTAGACGAATTCAATGGAAACCCCGCGGAGCCGGCAAGTTTCGAGCAACTGCACGAGCTCATCAAGGCGCAGGCCTTTCGCCTGGCTAACTGGAGAGTCGCTGCCGACGACGTTAACTACCGGCGCTTCTTTGACACCAACGATCTCGCCGGTATTTGCGCGGAAAACGAGAACGTATTTCAGGCGACGCACCATTTCACTCTGCAGCTGGTTGCGGAAGGAAAAGTCGACGGGCTGCGGATCGATCATCCCGACGGACTGTACGACCCGGCGCAGTACTTTGAACGATTGAAAAGCGCTCTGACTGCGGCACGGGGCTCCGGCACGTCCGGATCGAGTTTCGTCGTGATCGAAAAAATTCTCACCGGTTCAGAGCGCCTACCTCCGGAATGGCCGGTGAGCGGAACCACGGGCTACGACTACGCGAACTTGGTGAATGGTCTGTTTGTGGATACGGAGTCCGCCAAGCGCCTTGAGCACATCTACCAGAGCTTTGTTGAAGACGACGAGACTTACGAAGAGATAGCCTACCAGTCACGCAAACTTATCGCTCGAGTAGCACTTGCCAGCGAAGTGAATGTGCTGGCGAATCGCCTGGTCCGCATCGCTCTTTCCAAACGGCGTACCTGCGACTTTACTCTCAATAGCTTGCATAGTGCGCTGACGGAAGTAGTCTCGAGCTTTCCAGTTTATCGCACTTATGTAAGTCCGTCCGGAGTCTCGAAAGAGGACGCACGTTACATACACCAAGCTGTCAATATCGCTAAGTGGAGAAGTCCCGCGGCGGATACGAGTATCTTCGACTTCATCCGCGAAGTGCTCATGACCAGCATCGCAGACGGACAAGATGCGGCTTACAAAAACGCCGTCACAGCGTTCGCCATGAAGTTCCAGCAGTTTACCAGCCCGGTGATGGCCAAGGGCCTGGAAGACACCGCGTTCTATCGGTACAACCGACTGCTATCGCTGAACGAAGTGGGAGGCGATTTACGCCTCTTCGGCACTACGTTGGACGAATTTCACAAGGCGAATCAGGAGCGCCTGCGTTTGTGGCCCAACGCGATGGTTGCCACCAGCACCCACGACTCGAAACGTTCGGAGGACGTGCGCGCTCGCATCAACGTACTCTCTGAAGTGTCGGGACAATGGAGGTTGCGGGTGCGGGACTGGAGGCGTTTCAATCGCAGTCAAAAGCGCATGCTCAACAACCAACTCGCGCCCTCGCTCAACGATGAATACCTGTTGTATCAGACATTCGTCGGTGCCTGGCCCCTCGTGCCTCTCAATGCCGAGAACGAATGGAAGCGCTTCGCGGACCGGATGGAAAGCTACATGTTGAAAGCCATTCGGGAAGCGAAGCAGAACACGAGTTGGATCAACCAGAATAAAGAATACGAAGCTGCTGTATCTTCGTTTATAAGAGCTTTACTAAATCCTGCGGAAGGTAGTCGGTTCCTGAACGATTTCGTTCCGTTCCAAAGAACAGTCGCGCAGATCGGCTTATGGAACAGCCTTTCGCAGACTCTACTGAAACTGACTTGCCCGGGGGTTCCAGATATCTACCAGGGTATGGAATTGTGGAATTTCAGTCTGGTGGACCCGGACAACCGCCGCCCCGTCGACTATGCCCGGCGGAAAAATTTGTTCGAGCGCATTCGTAACGCGAGTAACAATCCAAAGGGGGCGGTAGCCCAAATGCTGGCGACCCCGGAAGATGGCAGGCTAAAACTCTATCTGATCTGGCGAACCTTATGTTTACGTCAGCACGAACCAGAACTATTCGAGCGAGGCGAGTACGTGCCTCTGCCTGTGACTGGAACTAAAGCTGAACATACCATCGCTTTCGCGAGAAAGCATGAGAATAAGACTCTTTTGGTGGTGGCACCGCGCCTGATCGGTAATCTACTTACTGACCTCAGCGTTCCGCCCACGGGGAAACAAGTCTGGGGAGACACGGAGATACTCCTGCCCTTCGGCCGGAGTAAAGATCAGTATCGCAACGTACTTACCGGAGAGTTACTTCGCCTCGAAACGGTAGTAAGTGTCTCAGACCTTCTGTCGGAGTTTCCCGTCGCACTCTGCGTTCTCGAATGAGTGCCGACTCACGGATCAACCCGTAGCAGTATCATAGGCTTCAAGATTGACGCTACTTCTGTCCGAGCTCACCACGGAACCATTCGTCGGATTCGGCGCTGGCGGAGCCAGATGTAGCAACTTGCGCCTCTGTGGCCGGAGGGGAGTGCCGCCGCACGATCAGCCACCCGACGAGAACCGCGCTCATCAGCAAGGACACCCTTATAGAAAGACCGGCATGAAAGGCAACGTCGCCGGCCGCGGTCCGCAGCAGGCCTGAAGCCGCGCTCATCGCACAGAGACCGAAGTAGAATTTTTCCAGCCAGCCGCAAGCCATCAAGAGCAGCCCCAGGAGAATGGCAGAAACAACCACAAACACTCCGCACAGGATCCACGTGCCCCACGCAACCTTGCCCGGCGACCACAGGCCGGCCGCAGGATTCGGCGCCAGCATTTGCCGCAGTGCAATCAGAAGAAAAACCCCCGAGTGCACCAGCGCCACCACAGCCCGCTTGCGATTCGTAAGTATTGAAAACCCACTCATATTGACTAACTCTAACCAGGATGGTGGGCGCCAGGCTGTGACCTACGTCACTTCTTAATGAGCCAAGTCCGACTCTTCCAAGATCGGTGGGCGCGGCTTTCGGACTGCGCCCGGAGCGAGTTCTTTCGGAGCGGATCCGCTGGAAAGTAAAGCTCATAATCGAGAGCTGCGGTACACGATGGTAACTCGCAAAATGACTTTTGCGCGGACAGCCTCCGCCCATTTAGGAAAGAATTGAATTTACTCCATGGGAATGGCTCGTCAATTCTGGGTTCGCGTTTTTATCACCGCCATGAATGCGGCGGCCTGCCTGATTCTCGCCTTTGCGGTCTACCATCCGGCCAACACCAATCCGGCCAAGTTTGCCTGCTACCTGGCGATCGCTTTGTTGGCGGCTTCGTTCAAGGTGGGGTTACCCGGAATTGAAGCGACGTTGTCGGTGAACTTCCTATTCACCCTGCTGGGCATTCTGGAACTATCGCTCTCCCAGACGATGTTGATCGGAGCCGGTTGCACGCTGGTGCAGTGCTGCTGGAGGCCGGCGCACAAGTTGAAACCGGTCCAAGTGGTGTTCAATGTTTCGCAGGTCATGGTTTCCAGCGCGGTAGCGTATGCCACCTACTATCTGGTGAGTACCAGAGTTCTGCACGGCCCCGGCCCCCTTGCCTTGCTGGCGGCGGCCATCGTGCACTTTATGTGCAACACCGGCGCCATGTCCGCCATCATCGGTCTCACCCAGAATAAGCCGGTCACAAAAGTGTGGAACGACTCCTATCTTTGGTCGTTCCCTTATTACCTCGCAGGCGCCGCGGTTGCCGGGTTGGTGAGTTTGTTGAATCGGCAAATCGGATGGCAGGCCTCACTCCTGGTCTTACCCCCGATTTATTTGCTGTACCGCTCTTATCGCCTATACCTGGGCAAACTGGAGGACGAGAAACGCCACGCCGAGCGAGTCTCCAATCTCCATCTCCGCACCATCGAAGCTCTGGCCCTGGCGATCGGGGCCAAGGACAATACCACCGGCAAGCATTTGCAGCGGGTGCGGGTTTACGCCACGGAAGTGGGCCGCGAACTGGGTTTGAGCGACGACGAAAAGGAAGCCCTGCGCGCGGCCTCGGTTCTGCATGACATTGGCAAACTCGCCGTGCCCGAGCAGATTATCTCCAAGCCCGGCAAGCTTACGCCCTACGAGTTCGAGAAGATGAAAATCCATCCCGTGGTCGGGGCGGAGATTCTGCAACAGGTCGACTTTCCCTACCCAGTTGTGCCCATCGTTCTTGCCCATCACGAAAAGTGGGATGGCAGCGGCTATCCCTACGGATTGAAGGGTGAGGAGATTCCCATCGGAGCGCGCATTCTGGCCGCGGTCGATTGCCTCGATGCACTGGCTACCGATCGGCAATACCGCAAGGCGTTGCCCCTGGAGGAGGCCATGGCCAAAGTTGTCGCAGACTCGGGCGCCAGCTTCGATCCGCGCGTCGTAGACGTACTCCAGAGACGCTACGTGGAACTGGAAAAGATGGCCAAGCAAACCCCACTCTCGGTCCCTCCCAGGTTATCCACCGACATTAAAATTGTTCGCGGAGCCGCTCCCGCCGCCGGGTTTGCCGAAGCGGAAACTGAGAGCGCGCCCCAGGGGTCTCAGGATTCCACGATGGCGGTAGCCACTGCGCGCCGCGAAGAAAGCTCTTTTTTTGACCTCTGCAAGAACCCAGGCGCGGCTATCGGCATGGACGATGTGTTTGCGCTGCTCGCCGTTCGGTTGAAACGGCTGGTGCCCCACGAATCGATGGCCGTCTATTTTCTGAAACAGGGAGTGCTGCTCCCTGAATGGGTGAGCGGCGATCATCTCCCCATGTTGTCTACGCTGAAGATTCCTCTAGGCGAGGGGCTCTGCGGCTGGGTCGCACGAAATCGCGAGCCGATTCTAAACGGCAACCCCACGGTCGAGCCGGGATTCGTGACTACTTCCAGCTCCAACGCCCCTGCTTCGGCGCTGGCCGTGCCGGTCGAAAACTCTACCGGAGTTTGTGCGGTCGTGGCCCTGTACCGCACGCCTCAGGGTGCATTCTCTAAAACTGACTTGACCATGGTCGAAACGGTTGTGTGCCGGTTGGGACTTATAACCGATTCTCTCGGCGCTAGATCCAAAGCGGCCGCCGCCGGCCAATAATCCTCAAAGAATTCCGCCAAATGGTCCAGTTCAAGTGTGCCCTCGTTTCGCAGCCCGTGGTGCAGGCACGGTTCGTAAGGATTTCGCCTAAGGGCCAGAGGTGAAACCCCATCTCTGCGAAGCGGCACTACGGCACGCATGAATGCGCGCCCTGTTACAGATCAGAACCCCAGAGACCAAAAAAATGAGTGACACTCGAGTCGAGTGTCACTCCTGTTTCTTGAACCAACTCCTGGTTCTCTTACTGGTCGCCGCCGCCTAGAATGCTCAGAGCGGTCTCGGTGGTGGCGTCCCTGTCGGAAGAATCTCCCCACGGGCTGCTGCTGCCCCACACCACGTTGAAGCCGGCGTCGCTGGCGCTGCCCCACACCACATTGCTTCCCCACACCACGTTGCTCCCCCACACCACGTTGCTGCCCCAGACCACGTTCGTGCCCTGCGGCGCCGATTGCGAGGTGAAGGCGTTGGCGCCCCATACGGCGGAGCTGCCCCACACGACATTGGTGCCCCAGACTGCGGAGGGCGATGTGTTCACCAGGGAAACGGTCTCCGTACTCGGGTTATAGACCGCGGTCGGAGAGATCGCGCTGAGCGGCGCCAGGCTGCTATCGGAGAGGGCCGCCTGAATATCCAGGTATCCCGCGCCCACGGTGAAGATGTCAGCCTCCTCCACATAGGTCTGGCCGGCGCTGACGATGGTAACGGTTGCGGGAAGATTCTTGTACGCGGTCTTCATTAACCGCGCCTTCACCTGGTCCGGAGTCATCTTCGGATTCTGTTCGATCACTAGCGCCGCCGCCGCGCTTACCACCGGCGCCGCCATGCTGGTTCCGTTGAGCGTGAAATAATCCGTCGACTCCTGGCTGATGATGGTGAATTCATAGCTCCCAGTCATGGGACGATTGCTGGGTAACGCCGCAGCCAAGGTCGAGCTCGTCGACGCCAGCAGAGAGGTCACGTGATTGCCGGGCGCCATCAAGTCGGGCTTCACGATGTGGTCGATGGCCGTCGGCCCCTTGGAGCTATAGGTGGTCATGATGTCATCGGAGCGCGTCGGCGTTCCCATCGCGTTCATCGCGCCTACCGTGATCACATAAGGATCGTTGCCGGGAGCGGTGATCGTGCCGTAGCCGTTCGTGCCGAACGAATTATCGCGGCCGTCATTTCCAGCAGCCACCACCACCACGATGCCCGCCTGCCATGCCGCTTCCACCGCCTGGCACAACGGATCTTGCGTGTAGCTCTCAAACACCGGCCGACCCAGCGAAAGATTAATCACGCGAAGGTTGTAGGTCGCCTTTGAAGCGATCGCCTGATTGATGGCGGCGATCACGGTCGCATCCGAGCCCACGCCGTTTTTATCCAGGGCGCGCAGGTTGACCAGGCTCACTCCCGGTGCAATTCCACGAAACTTAGTGGTGCAGGTAAGACACGAAGATTGGGTGGCGTTGCCTCCGATGATGCCGGCCACGTGCGTGCCATGTCCAAATGCGTCGCTGCCATTGCCGCCCACAAAGTCGAAGCTGGCGACCACGCGGGTCGCGAGTCCGGGCAAACCAGCGAGCAGAGAAGCTGTGCTCAGGTCGTTGATCTTTTGGATGCCGCTGTCGATCACGCCGACAGCGATTCCCGAGCCGTTGAGTCCCAGAGAGGCGGCGTAGCTGGCATTCACCGCACCCGCTGAATTATTAAGCAGCGAACTGGTTCTACGATTGGGCGAGACGTAGACCACTTCCCCGTCCCTCTCCAACTCGGCGAGACGTGACGAAGGCAGTGACGCGTGCATGGCGTGCATGAAAGAGAAGTCGTGCTGCAGCCTCGCGCCGTGTGCCGCAATCTTCTGCCGCATCACGCGGCTTTCGTTGTGTGGGGTGTTACGGAATTGCACGATCACATCCACGTTGGCTTCGTTGTGCAGGCCCTTCAACTCAGGCGCCAGCTTCGGATGTTCCTGGGCCTGCAGCAGAGTCGCCAGCAGGAGCAATAAACTAATGCAGCTAATTCGCTTCAAAATAACCCTCCGGTACGACACAGTCAATGCACGCCACGCTCCAAAACCGAGGCGAGCTATCTTGCTGATAATCAGGGGGAAAGGCTGCCGGATCGCAAATCAATGGGACAAGATGGCTGCGGCGTCACCACCCTAGGCCATTTTGTCCCGTGGAGCCATGCGGCCAAGTTGCCATGAAAATAGCGGGGCTGCACACGAGAAATCAATGACTTATGAGCACTCGCTATTTTCATGCTACGTGGTGCGCCGCGACGCGCATGAGGCCTGTTACGAAACTCGGCACCGCGCACCGAGGGTGGGAGAAAATCGATCCCAGGCCAGATGCGAGCGGCCGTCTGCTGCAATTGTCATCCTGAGGAAAGCGGAGACTCCGGCGAAGCGGAGACTCCCGACGCAGGACCTTTGCACTTGCCGGCGGTATGGGCGCCGCCAGCAAGTTCACAGGTCCTTCGGTCGCAAAGCACGCGTGCCTCAGGATGACAAGCGGAGCGACGGACGCAGAAGGATTCAGGCTCTGCAGCGCTTTTGGATCACTTCACCTCAAAGCTATAGGAGCCCGATCCAATCCGGATCGCGTACGTCCCGTTCTCTTCTTGCGCCGCCAGAGGTTTCCCATCCTCGCTGACCTGCGCCCCCGTAATGGCAGGCAAGAAAACCTTCGCCGAGGTATTCGCCGGGATCGTGACTTGCAAAGAAAACGGCCCCGCGCCCATCCCCTTCCAATCGCTGACGATCTTGCCGTAAATCGAGTCATACTCCGCGCGCGCCGAGGTCATGAGTGAGTCGAGATGCGGATGAATGACGATCTCTTTGAATCCGGCAGCTTCCGGGGCTGTGTCAATGCCGGCCGCATAACGGTAAACCCAGGCCATGACGGAGCCGAGGGCGTAGTGGTTGTAGGAGTTCATGGCAGGGTCGCCCGTGTCTCCATTCCAGCGCTCCCACCAGGTGGTCGCTCCTTTCGACAGCATGTATCCCCAGGAAGGATAGGTGTTGTTCAGCAACAGGCGATAGGCCACATCGCTGCGCCCGTGATCCGCCAGCGTGAACAGCAAAAACGGCGTGCCCAGAAACCCTGTCGATAGATGCCAGTTGCGCGCTTCAATATCTTTGACCAATCGCTCCACCAACGCCGGTTCGAGCGCGGCGGGCGCCATCTTCGTGTAAAGGGCCACAACATACGATGTCTGGGTTCCGCTGCCAACTTCTCCATCTTCTTTTATGTATGCCTTCTGAAAGGCCGCCCGAATCTTCGCCACTACGTCGTCATAGTGCTCGGCGTCGGCCTGCCTGCCAATGGCGCGGCCCATCTGCGACATCATGTTCGCGATCAGCGCCCAGTAGGCGGTGGCCAGCAGCTCTTTGTTTGTATTTTCGTCGGGAGCGAGCCAGTCGGCGAAGTTGGGTCCCACTCCATTCTTGCGCAGGTAGTCGGGGTTCCGGCTCTGGATGAATGCCAGCCAGCGTTGCATCGCATCCCAATTTTCCTCGATCACCCACCTATCGCCGTATTGCAGCCATGTAGTCCACGGGACGATCACTCCGGCATCGCCCCAGCCCGGCGCTCCGACCAGGCCTTCACTCCACGCCGAAGTGCCCTCCGATCCGGCGCCTTCGAACGGAATGGTGTTCGGCGACACGTTGGTGAAGGCTCCCTGCGGAGTCTGCGCATCGACAATATCTTGAATGAATTTCTGGGAGAAGGCGGCGATGTCGAAGTTGTAGCTGCCGGTTCGCCAGAAAACGCCAGCGTCTCCCATCCACCCCAGGCGTTCGTCTCTCTGCGGGCAGTCGGTCGGAATGCTCAGGAAATTTCCCCGCTGCCCCCAGAAGCCGATTTCCCCCATACGATTGACCAGTTCGCTCGAAGTGGTAAACCGGGTCGCCGGATCACCGCTGACGCTGCTGACCACATCGCCCTCGATCGCGCTTGCGGCCAGAGTACCCGGGTAGCCGGTCACTTCGATGTAGCGGAAGCCGTGGAAGGTAAAGTGCGGGGCAAAGCTTTCCTCTTCGCCGCCGCGCAAAATGTAAACATCAGTGGCGTCGGCATTGCGTAGATTCGCGGTGTAGATCGTGCCATCCGGATTCAGAGTCTCGGCGAATCGCATCCGCACTCTGGTGCCCGCCATCCCCTTCACTTTGATGGTCGCCCAGCCCACCATGTTTTGGCCCATGTCAAAGATGTAAGCTCCGTTTTCGAGCGGCGTCACCAGCTTCGGTTTCAAAGTGGCGACAACCCGCGCTGGAGCGGTGGTTTGGCTGGAGACAAAAATGGAAGGCGGCTCCGCCAGCGCCGGTGCATTCCATGCCGAGTCGTCGAAGGTCGCACTCTCCCACCCCGCCTGCTCCGCGCGCGCGTCGTAAACTTCCCCGCCGTAGATTTGAGATTCAATGATCGGCGAAGGCGCAGCCCTCCAGGATTCGTCGCTCGTAAAAGTCTCAAGAGTGCCGTCGGCGTACTCGACTTCCAACTGCGCCAGCAAACGGTTGGGAGAAGGGAAGAAGTGCGCGCCAGCCCAGGTCAGCGGGCTGCCATACCAGCCATCTCCCAACAGAGCGGCAATTACATTTTTTCCTGGCGCCAGCAAGTTGCCAACATCGTAGACCTGATACAGAACCCGTTTGCGATAGTCGGTGAAGTCCGGAGTCAGAACATCCGCGCCGACGCGCCGGCCATTCAAAAATACGCGGTAGCTTCCGAGAGCCGTAACATAAAGCCGCGCGCTGCGGACGTTTCTTGTGATTCCCAGCTCCCGCCGCAGATACGCGGCCGGTTGCGGCAGCGGACCCGGATCGCCCAGGCCTTTCTCCCGTAAATCCACTGACTCCTCGACTCTCCGCCAGTGGGATGTGTTCTCGGGTTCTACCCTCCATCGCTTGTCCGTGCCCAAGCGCATCGTCGAGCCGTCGGCGCGCGTGATCTTTATGAATCCCGCCAGCGCAGCCCTAGCCATCTTCGGCTCAGCCCCGGCCCCCGCTGCAGATTGCGGCGCTTCTGCAGATTTCACTTTCACCTCGATCCAGTTCTTTCCTACGATCAGTTCCTCGGAAATGTCGCGCCGGTTAAATCCGCCCCACCCTTTCTTGGCGTCCACTTCATGACCGTTCACCGAGGCGGTGTAGTCCTCTCGCGCCGCCAGAAATAGCGCCGCATCTCGCGGCTTTGCTCTCAGCTTAAAGCTGAAGCGAAAGATCGCAGTGCTCCTCGACCCCGCGGCCGCGGCTTTCTGTCCCCTCATCCAAATCCATCGCATGGCCCGCAGGTCAGATTCGTCTTCGGGATTCTTCCAGCGAATCCATTTTGCCTTCCAGTCGGCCGCATGCAGCAGGCCGGTCTCCCACCACGCAACTTCCACCGACTCGGACATCTCCCCCGCCCCATCCCATAACCGCACCTTCCAGTAGTACCGTCGCCGCGACTCCAGCGCCGGTCCACGATAGGCAATCCCCACCGACTCGGCGGAAGGAGTTTTTCCGCTGTCCCACACATTCGCCTGGCCGGCGCGCAAAGTTTCTAAGCTGCTGGCCACGAGAATCTCGTAGGCACTTTGGCTCCAATTGCGCTCGGGGTTGTCGCTCTGCCAGGACAAGTGCGGCGGGGCCGTATCGATGCCTAGAGGATTTTCCAAATATTCGCAGCGGAGATGGAGGGGCGTAGAAAAAGCATGCGACGCGATCAGCACAATGACCAACGCGCTCCCCATTCTAAAAAGTCGCATTAGATCCTCCGAGCCTATTTGGCGGTCGGCGGGGATGGTTGCATTTCGAGGGTACCCATGTCAATCGGCGACGTCAAAGCGCGCGGCTCCCGGCGGCAAGCTGGGCAAGGTCCGCGCACGGATTCTTGAGTTCAAGCTGCAGGTAGTGAGTTTCGGGTTGTTGTGGCCTAGGAAATCTTGCCGGGGTGGAAAAAAATCAGGAACCAATAGAGGAGATCACGCCGAAAAAAACAAGAAGCCCCGCCGCAGCACGGCTTGCATTCCTTGCCGGAGCCGCAGGGGGCGCCTTTCATTCCGCGCGACCTTCGCAGAATTGCGCCAAGTCGAGAAACTACCGCGCCCACGCGAGACCATCTGCTCCGCTCCCGGCGTCGATCAACTTCACGCCCCAGTCGGCGATATGTATCGCTGCCACCTGATGGCTGTGGTCGCACGATACGTAAGCGACTTGACCGTCCGGTCGGATCAGCACCTCTTGAGGAGCCGAGGGGACACCGATGGTCTTCGCCACTTGGAGCGTCGCGAGATTGACGACCGCCACGGCATTCGCCTCCGGCACCGCCACCAGCAGCCACTTTCCATCCGGTGTGGATGCGGTGCCGTATCCTGCACCGGGCAAGGTGATCCAGCGATCAATTTTATTCGTCGCCGTAGCAATGACCGCCAGCCGGGATTTTTCTGTGTCGGAGGTAAACACCCAACGGCGGTCGGGCGAGATCGAGATGCGCTGCACGTGCCCCGCAACGGGGATCACCGCAAGAGTTTTTCGTCCCATCAGATCGAGCACCGATACCGTCCCCGGTCCCACGTTGGCAGTGTAGCCCTTGCGCCCATCCGCACTGATCGCCAGCATGTGGGATTCAGCCTGCCCGGTTGGGATGTTCCCGACAACCTTTAGGGTCTGCGGGTCGATGACAGTTACAGATTTGTCTAGTTCCGTCGTCACATAGAGCAGACCGTCCTTCGGTCCAAAGACGGCGCAATGAGGGCGAACGCCGTGCCCAAAATCGATAGTATGGATGAGCTGGCGTTCACTGAGGTCGATCACAGCGAGCGTGCTTCCGTCCGTGCCGGGCATGCCGACTCCCGAGTTGCCATAGATCGGCACAAATGCCCGCTTGCCATCGGGAGATGCGGCAACCTCATGCCCAGTCACGCCTCCCTCGGCGACCGTCGCAATCTGCCGTCCCGCAGTTGGATCAATGAGACCGAGGGTCTGGTCGCCTTTATTGGCGATGAGCAGCAGGCCATCCGACGGAGATGAAGGAGCGGCGAAAGCTGCCGCTACTAATCCTGCGAAAATGAGTGTCAGCGGGAGAAGATTGGTCACGGCGGTTCCCCTTTGTTCTCCTGTCTTTCAACTTCTCGCGACATAATATCGCAGCGCGGAGTTCGAAGCTAACCCGTCTGTTTGTCGCCTTATCAGAATTGCGAGCAGCCCCGAGGAGGGAGCCTGAGTTGCGCTCAACATTCCCACCATTCATACTCCGAGCATGACACTCAAGAATGCGGCGCTGCTGGCTCTCATCGGGACGGCTTTGATGACGGGTTTCCTGGTCTGGAATTTCGTCCTCACCTTCCTCAACGTGCTGCGGGACTCGGTACCTGCAGTTACGCGATTCTCGTCATTCCTCCATGCGTTTGCTTGCCTGACCGTAACAGTATTCTTTTTCGCGTTCCACTGAGGACAGTCGTGATTGTGGCGAGGACTTTGGGTACGCAACCGGATGATCATTTTCTCTCAGCCTTGTAGGTAGAGGATGTGCTACAAACCATCACCCATATCAAAATCCAGGAGGATCGCCAACCCAAAATCTATCAGGACGCTCGCTGATAACCCGGCACAATGAAAATAGCGCCGGTGGCTTGCTTGCTCCGTAGCCTGGTTAAAAGGTCAAAACACTAAGCAGGCGTGCTCCATTTATAATGTTGGCCTCTTTCTATCTTTCTATCAGGGCGCACTCGTGGTCGGAATTGTCCATATGAATTTGACCAGATACTCGAACGCTGCAAGCGAGCTTCTGGGCGGATTTTCAACATTAATTCTCTTGTTAGCCATTGCGTTGTGCTTCCAGAGTGTGCCATGCGAAGCGGATGTGGAATCTGAAACGATATTGATCAAAGCCGGAGAGTTCCTCGTAGATGCCCTAAAAGATTACGCCGTACACGACGTGATTGATCATGGTGTTGGTTTTTTAACGAAGCGGAAGGAAGTATCTGAGGTCGAGAAATCGTTACGCGAGAGCCTCGATCAAAGTGGGCAAAAGACCGATGCCGAAATCAGCGAACTCAGACAGGAGTTCAGAGCTGCACAGATTCAACTCAGTGCTTTTCAAAAGCTAGAGTCGCCCACCAACCTGACCAAGACAGATGCAGATCGATTGGCAAGCCAGATTACTGCAAGTCTGGCGAACATCACCGCTACGCTCCAAGATCATGAGCGCAGGTTGCATGAACTGGAACGCCGCATGTCGGCTTTGGAATCAAAGTTCTCAGCCGAAAGGCAGCCGACTTCTAAATCCTTCCCATCACAGCAGCAATTGCGGGGGCCAAGCTTCAATTGTTCTAAAGCAATGACAAAATCGGAGCGCCTGATCTGTAGCAACCCGATCCTCGGTGACGCGGATGGTCAGCTTGGGGAGGTTTATCACGATTTACTGTCGTTGACGAATGGCGCACAAACCTACGAGTTGCGCGGGGAAGAAAGAAGCTGGATCAAATGGCGGGATCAACAGCTTGCGACTTCGTGTGCCTACAACGATCAAATCGACCGGAACTGCGCGCTTCGAATATGGCAACAGCGAACTCAGCAATTGCGAGAACGAGTAAGATTCATGGTGGCGAGGGCAAGTGGAAGATAGCTCAGTAGGTTTGGCGAGAAGAACGATTCGAGTGCTAGCCAGCAACCCTCATTTCCAAATGCGCAAATATGGGACGCCTGCGCAATTGTCGTGGGAGGCCAATTCAGTTCTCGAATACCCGAATGCCTCACACCCCAGAGTGTGATCGGTCTTCAGTAGCCCGAACTCCAACCTGAGTCCCTCCAAGACGTGCCTTAATAGATGAGCTTTAGCGAAAACTGAATTTGCCGTGAGGTTCCCGCGGTCTTGCTGATCATGCCAAACCCTGTACCCTCGATGAGGTTCGCAGGTAGCCCCATGTTGACGATGTTAAACATATTAAATAACTCTGCCCGGAATTGCAGGTCCG